>Ga0209317_1001200_pt1 | contig 24119 bp, 24 predicted proteins | sample RifGroB2_FD_183994 | JGI IMG/M metagenome (GOLD analysis project Ga0209317, IMG submission 183994) | Soil microbial communities from Rifle, Colorado, USA - Groundwater B2 (SPAdes) (version 2) | ecosystem: Environmental > Terrestrial > Soil > Unclassified | place: Rifle, Colorado | collected...
GTCTCCGGGATGTAAAGCCCGCCTGCGGTCATGGTCTCTTCCTCAACCCTCTTCACGATGATACGGTCCTGCAGCGGTCTAAGATTCATGCCTTCACTCTCCTTTCTGTGAGATTCTAGATCTCTAGTGATAGAAAAAATATTAGCACTCAAAACCGCTGAGTGCTAATTGCTTGGTAAATATAAACAGCATGACCTTAAAAATCAAGGGGCAATAAAAAATAAATTTAACCGGTTCACCATTTTCTTCTTGCCAGTTCCTCGGCGTAGAACTTCTGGTAGAGAATCTCCCATTCACGGCTGCCGGGGACCTTGGCCTTGCTGTAGGAGGCAAGCTTGTCCCTGACCGCCTGGTCCACCTGTTCCATGACGGAGAAGAACCCTTCGATGGAGCCCTTGATCGAGTCGAGGGCGCGCCTCTCGTCGTGGAAATCGACCAGGTCGTCGCGCCAGAGCTTGTCGTAGATCTTATGGGCGATATGCGAGATGCGGTCTTCCGAAATATGCATGCCATGCTCCTTTTTGTCGTTTTTCCGGCGCGGCGCCGGGCGGGGGTCAAAGGACGATCTTCCTCTCCTTGGCCAGCCTGTCCTTGATCATCCTGAGCATCTTGTGCCTGTCGATCCCGTCACCGCCAACCGCCCTGAGCGTCTGCTCCAGGAGCGCCTCGGCGTCGCGCTCCAAGGCTTCCTCCACCTTGAGGTCCGCCGCTATAGCGGATTTGATGGCAGCCAGAATCCCCCCTCTCCCCTGCTTCTGGATAACGAGTTCGGCGCGTTCCAGATCGCCCAGCACCTTTTCCGCCAGACGTCCGATCTGTTCATCCCTAAGATGCATCTTCCCCTCCCGCTTGCAGGCTTTAGTTGGCGCATTGTACGTTAAACACGCAAAATTGCAACAGCGTTACCGAAAGTTCACCTTTCGCCCGGAATCGGCGAAATCGGCCTTGATTTCTCATGCGCGCGAGGATAAGATACAGCCACTTATTGCTCTCTCTGCCCTGCCCGTTAGGTTTCTACGCCCCTGCGGAATAATTCATTGAACGGGTGACTGTTTCGATCGTGGTGTGCTGCCCCATTGCGCGGGAATTGCCTGAAGCGATCTACAGGAGCCCACCTAACTGGGAACTCGCTGTGAGGCCCCGAACCAACGGCAAGGCGGAGAGAGCAGCATGAGAAAGGGGGACCGAAAGCCGGTCCCCCTTTTTTCATCTTGCGTCAGCGCATTAAAGAACATATATGGAAGCGACGCCGCGCAGTCAAAAATTCCCGGGGCACGGAGGTGCAACATGAAAGTCGCCGCAGTCAACCGCAGCGGGCGCAAGGCTGGGAACTCCCCTGCCATGAACGGGGAGAAACCGCGGCCATGACGCCCCACTTTCTCCCCGCGCTGGTGAACCCTCCCTTCGGGGATCCGGGGCTCTACCTCGACTTCCTTTTCGCGCGGCGGGCGATCCTTTTCGACCTCGGGGACATAGCACCGCTTGGCGCTCGCAGGCTGTTGCGGGTAAGCGAAATATGCATCTCCCACACCCATATCGACCACTTCATCGGCTTCGACCTGATGCTGCGCATCATGCTGGGGCGCGAAAAGAAGGTCGGCCTGTTCGGTCCCCCCGGCATCCTGCGGCAGGTGGAAAACCGGCTCGCCTCCTACAGCTGGAACCTGATCCAGAGCTACCCTACCGAATTCATCCTGACGGTTACCGAACTGCACCCCGAAGGATCCGCCCTGCGCGCCCGGTTCAGCTCGAAACGCGCCTTCGCCAGGGAACTCGAGGAAGAGATCGCTTACAGCGACGGCGTGGTCCTTGACGAGGAGAACCTGCGCATCCGCGTCGCCTTCCTGGAGCACAGCATCCCCTGCCTCGCCTATGCCTTCGAGGAAAAGCTGCACGTGAATTTCATGAAGAACCGGCTCGCCGAGCTGGGTGCTCCGATGGGCCCCTGGCTCTCGGAGCTGAAGCGGGCGGTGCTGCGGGGCGAAACGGATCGCGCCATAACCGTCCCCGGAGCCCCCGGCGGGATCGAAGAGGAGAGGACCTTCAGCGTCGGAGAGTTGAAGGAAAAGGTGTTGCAGATCGTAGTCGGGGAAAAGATAGCCTACGTGACCGACACCGCCTTCACTCCGGAAAACCGCCGGCGCATCGTGGAACTTGCGGAGGGGGCCGATTACCTCTTCATCGAGGCGGTTTTCCTGCACGCCGACCAGCAACGGGCGCGCGAGCGCGCCCATCTGACAGCCCGGCAGGCGGGAGAGCTCGCCCGTGAGGCGCGGGCGGCGCGGGTGATCCCGTTTCATTTTTCTCCCAGGCACTCGGGGGCCGAGCAGGAGCTCCGGCGGGAGTTGGACCAGGCGTTCAGGGGGGGCTTTGAGCTGTAACGGGAGCGGACCGGTGAGCCGTCTTCGCCGTACTAAAACGCGGAAAGGGGCCAGTCACCCTGTGCCCCTTTCGCCTTACTTCCCTGCTTGCCGTCTTCCCTAGTCGAGCCTGAGCGCGACGAACAGCGAAGCGCTTCCACGCCGCAGCAGCATTTTCAGGTATCCACCCTTCTTGACCGAGGAGACTGCCTTGCCGTAATCGCTCACTCCGACGATGCGCAAGCCGTTTATCTCCCTGATCAGATCGCCCTTCACGATCCCCGCCCTGTCGGCCAGGCTGTCAGGCTCCACGTCGGCGACCACCACCCCGCGCTCGCCCTCCATTTGCAACTGCTGCGCGCGCTCGGGAGTCAGCTCGATCACCTTTACACCGAGCCGGTCGCGGGTCAAGGCCACGTCTTCATCCTCGCCGTCCTTTAATTCCTCGATGGTTACCTGCACCGATTCCCGGCGCCCGTCGCGCTGCACCAGCAGCTTCACCTTCTTGCCGACCTTGGTGGCGGCGACCTTGCGGGGGAGTTCCCCCATCTCGCCGATGGCTTCGCCGTCGAATTCGAGGATGATATCCCCTCCCTTCAAGCCCCCCTTCTCCGCCGGGCTGTCCTTCATCACCTCGGCAACCAGGGCGCCTGTTTCGTTTTCCAACCCGAACGATCTAGCCAGGTCGGGGGTGACCAGCTGCACCGAAACACCGAGCCAGCCGCGGGTCACTTTCCCGGTCTCTTTTAACTGGATGATGATCGACTTGGCCATGTTGATCGGGATGGCGAATCCGATCCCCTGACCGCCGGCCACGATCGCCGTGTTGATGCCGATCACCTCTCCGCTGGTGTTGAAGAGCGGTCCCCCCGAGTTGCCCGGGTTGATGGAGGCATCGGTCTGGATAAAGTCGTCGTAGGGGCCGCTGCCGATCACCCTCCCCTGGGCGCTGACGATTCCGACGGTCACCGTCTGGGCCAGGCCGAACGGGTTGCCGATTGCCATCACCCACTCGCCCACCTCCATCTTGTCGCTGTCGCCAAGCGGCGCCACCGGAAGATGCCCCTTGGCGTCGATCTTGATCAGCGCCACATCCAACTTCTCGTCCCGCCCCTTCACCTCTCCCTTGAATTCCCGGCCATCAGAGAGCTTGACCTTGATCTCGTCGGCGTCCTTCACCACATGGTTGTTGGTGATGAGGTAGCCGTCGTCGCTTATGATGAAACCCGAGCCCAGGTTCCTCTGCTTGAAGGGCTGCCGCCCCGGCGCCTCGAAGAACTTCTCGAAGTATTCCTGGAACGGGTCGCCGCCCGGGATGTTCCTGCTCCTTTGGGGCGCCACGTTCTTCGAGGTGCTGATGTTCACCACCGCCGGCTTGAGCTGCTTCGCCAATCTGGCGAAATCCGGGGTGACCGCCGCGGCTCCCGCTGCTGTCGAAAATATGGAGGAAAGAAGTACGCTGAATAACAAAAGTCTCGCTACCATTGCTGCCTGCATGGCTACCTCCTTGGGGGAATTGGTAGGGGTAAAGCTAATACTGCCCGATTATTTTGTCAAGACCCGGCCCTCAGGCCGCACCCGCCGAAAAAAGGGCTCAAACGGGAAACGGACCATCCGCCGGCCGTGAAAGCCGGTGAATGATCCGTTCGAATTACTATTTGCTGCGGTGCCGACTACTCCTCTTCTTTCAGGATGTAGCCCACGCCTCTGACCGTGTGTATCAACTTCTTGTCTGCTTCACGGTCTATCTTCTTACGCAGGTAGTTCACGTAGACGTCGATGATGTTGGTGAAGCTGTCGAAGGTATAATCCCAGACGTGCTCCGCGATCATGGTCCTGGTCAGCACCTGGTGCGGATTGCGCATGAAGTACTCCAGCAGGCCGTACTCCTTGGCCGTCAGGTCGATCTCCTTGTCCTTGCGCCAGACCTTGTGGGTTACCGGGTCGAGGCGCAGGTCGCCGAAACGGATCTCGGCCCCGCGGTCCAGCTCGCTTCTTCTCATCAGCGCACGCACGCGGGCCAGCAACTCGGCGAAGGCGAACGGCTTGGTCAGGTAATCATCGGAGCCGGAATCGAGCCCCGCCACGATATCCTCCACGGAATCCTTGGCGGTCAGCATCAGGATCGGGGTGAGGTTCTTTTTCTCCCTCAGCTCCTTCAGCACGGAAAGACCGTCTTTTTTAGGCAGCATCCAGTCGAGCACGATCAGGTCGAACGGCTTTTCAAGCGCAAGCTTGAGACCTTCCTCGCCGTCCGCGGCCGTGTGCACCTCGTACTGCTCTTCTTCCAGGCCGCGCTTGATAAAGCTGGCAACCTTCTTCTCATCTTCAACCACCAAAATTCTCATGTTGATTTCCTCTCTCTGTTAATATGTCTGACGTCTAATCGTGCCTTATATCACCATGAAGCCTACTCAAGATCTCAGCTGCAGACTCCTCCACGGATTTGTTGGTTACGTCTATCACCAGCCAGCCGGGGTGCGCCCGGTAGTATCTGCGGCAATAGGCGAGTTCCTCCTCGACCTGCCGATAATCCGCGTAGCTGCCGCGCGGGCTCTGCCGCAGGTTCCTCAGGCGGGCGCTCCTGATATCGACCAGCCTTTGCGTGTCGATGGTCAACCCTACCACCCGCTCCTTCTCGACCAGTTCCAGCTCGGGCGGAGGCTCGATCCCTTGGATAAGCGGGACGTTGGCCACCTTGTACCCCTTGTGGGCCAGATACATGGAAAGCGGCGTCTTGGAAGAACGGGAAACCCCGATGAGGACGATGTCGGCCCTGTGCAGGTTGCGCGGTTCCTGCCCGTCGTCCTGCTTCACGGTGAAATCGACCGCCTCCATGCGGCGGTAATACTCCGAGTTCATCTCGTACTGCAGCCCGGGGAGTTTCTGGGGCCGCATCTCCAGAAACTCGGCCAGCTTGTAGAGCAGCGGCGTGATGAGATCCACCGCCTCAAGCTGCCGCGCCTCCACCTCGTTCCTGACGAACTGAGCCAACTCGGTATTCACCAGGGTATAGAAGATGATGCCGGGCGACCGGCTCACCTCATCCAGCGCCTTGGTGATGTCCTCGCGGTTTCGGATCTGCCCCATCCTGTGCAAACGGACGTCTACATCCTTGAACTGGGTCAGCGCCGCACGCGCCACCCGCTCCACCGTTTCACCAGTTGCATCGGAAAGCAGATAAACATGATTCATCTTCGTATCACCCGAGATTTACTGCCATTACAAGGAGCTTATCGGCACGTCCGCCAAATTCATTAGATATATACCATGTTTTTTTATTTTAGGCAAAACTAAAATTTAATGGGAAAAAGCTTGAAATATTTACATACACGGAATCCTTAAAATTTTCATTATAATTACGCCGTACTTTTTTCGGATGTCAAGGTTTTGATTGCTATACCCCTTATTTTTCTGGTACTTTGTCCGTGTAATTGCCAACAAAAGGAGAAGTAAACTCATTATGCATACCGATTGGGCTGAAATCGCCTGTGAAGTCCCGGCCGAAATGGTCGACACCCTGGCGGACTTTCTAGTGGAACTTACCGGAAACGGCGTGGGAATGGAGAACCTGCACCTTGACACCTTCTCCCTCGACTCGCTGGAAGACACCCCGACCAAAACGGTCAAGGGATACCTCCCCCTGGACGACTCCCTGGAAGACACCCGCATCCGCGTGGAGCAGTTCCTGGTGCAAAATGGCCCCGCCTTCGACGGCTTCGCCTACCTGCCGCCGGTGGTGAGCGTAGTCAGAAACGAAGACTGGGCCAACAACTGGAAGGTCCATTTCAAGCCGGTTCGCATCGGCGAAAGACTTGTGATCAAGCCTACCTGGGAGGAGTACCAAGAATTGGAGGGCGACCTGGTGATCCGGATCGATCCCGGCATGGCCTTTGGCACCGGAGCGCATCCGACCACCAGGATGTGCCTGGAATCCCTGGAGCGGATCTGCTTCAATGAGAACGGCGGGAAGCTTCCCGATGCGGTACTCGACGTAGGGACCGGGTCGGGCGTACTCAGCATCGCCGCCGCTCTAATGGGAGCCGCGCGGATCACCGCAGTGGACATCGACCCGGAGGCGGTGCGGGTCACCCGGGAGAATTTGGAGCTAAACGGCGTGGAAGACGTCGTGGAGGCATCCACCACGAGCCTTGGCGATCTCCCCGGCGAGTACGGCGTGGTGGTCGCGAACATCCTCGCTGAGGAACTGGTGCGGCTTGCCGGCCAACTTACGGAAAAGGTCGCGCCTGGGGGATGGCTGATCCTGTCGGGCATCCTTACCGAGAAAGAGGCCTTTGTCTGCGCGGGGTTCCCCTCGCTCACCCTCACGGAAAACCCGAAGGAAGCGGAGTGGAGCTGCCTCACCCTGCGAAAGCCCCTCTAGCCCGTGCGCAGCTTTTTCCTTGGTGAAAATGCCGTCCGCGGCGAGAGCGCGACCGTGACCGGGGAGCTTTACCGCCACATGGCGCGCGTGCTGCGCCTGAAACAGGGGAGCGAGGTCGAGCTGATTGACGACGGCGGCAGGAGGCATAGCGGCGTCATCGAGGAAGTTGGCGCCAAAAGCCTCACGGTCCGGATCGGCGCCACGCTCCCCGCCCCCCCGGAGCCTGAGGAACAGGGCCTGCGCATCACCTTGTACCAGGGGCTCCCCAAGGGGGAGAAGCTCGACCTGATCCTGCAAAAGTGCACCGAGCTCGGGGTGTCCGAGTTGGTGACCTTCGACGCGGCCCGCTCCATCGTGAAACTCACCGGGGATCGAAGCGCCGCGCGCCTTGGGCGTTATCAGAAGATCGTGCAGGAAGCGTCCCGGCAATCGGGACGAAGCTCGGTGCCTAAAGTCGCTATCGGCGGGAGCCTCGATACCGTGCTGCGGGAATCCCGGCATGCCGTGAAGCTGCTGCTTTGGGAGGGAGAGCGGACCACCACGCTGCGCGACTGCTTCCGGGAACACGCCTCCCCCGAAAGCGTTGCCATCGTGGTCGGTCCCGAGGGAGGGCTGAGCGCCGGGGAGGTCGAACGGGCGATTGCCTGCGGTTTCATCCCGGTATCGCTCGGCAAGAGGATACTGCGCACCGAGACGGCCGGGCTTGCCATGCTGGCTATTCTGCAATTTCAATGGGGAGACATGGGGTGACCTCTCCCCCCCTGCGCGCCGTGCCAAAGGGGGAGTAGGGGGCTGAGGTCATCTGAGGGAAATAACGAGGGAAGCCAGCGCCATCAGGAATGAGAGCGCCGTCCCCGCCATCAGCATCTTCTGTCTGGCGGCAACCACCTTCAAGCTCTTGACCGTTTGTTGCAGATGATTGGAGCTTTCCGCTAAAGCCTTCTCCAGCTTCCTGTTTTCCTCCTGCAGCAAGCTCAACTGATCTTCAACGGCTCCGCGAGAAGCGCCCGAAGCCGCCAACCTCTCTTTCGTCCTTCCGGCCAGATCGGCCATCGCCGGTATATTCTGCATCACCTTACCCCAAGGGATCCTGGTCGCGGCTATCTTGGCTATCCCCCAAATCGTTCCTAAGTTCATCTCGCCTCCGGTGCATGCCCATCGTTTCGACTGCGGGGCCGGTTTTGGATTGTCCTCGATTCATTATCTCAACTGCCGCGTGCTCCAAGCAACCTTTTTACGACATACCCTGTTGCGCGGACAGTTCCAGGAATCTCCTCGCCAAAAGCGGCCCCTTTGCCGCCTCCTCATGCTTGAAAAAAACGAAGCAGTCGCGCCATTTTTGCTCCTGCACCATTGCCGCCCACCTCTTCAGCGCCGCACCCTCGTAGTCCGGGCGCCTCAGTCGCAGATAGCCCCAATCCGCCGTCGAGACCCGCGGGACCTCGATATCGTCCTCGGCATCGGCTACGCAGAGCGCCGCGCCATTTTTTTGCAGCAGACCGAACACCTCGTCGTCGAACCAGGAGCGGTGGCGGAACTGGAACGCGGCGCGGCGCCCGGGCGGCAGCAGGGAAAGGAAATCGCGCAACAACGGGGCATCCTTCTTCAAACTCGGGGGGAGCTGAAACAGCAGCGCGCCCAGGCGCTCCTTCAAAATTCCGGCTACGTCGAAAAGGTGGGAAACCGCCTCGTCGGCATCCTTCAACCGCTGCACGTGGGTGATGAACTGCGGCGCCTTGAGCACGAACCTGAAATCGGCGGGAACCTCGGCCGCCCACGATTCCAGCAGGGCTGCCTTCGGCATGCGATGGAAGGTGTTGTTGATCTCGACGCTACGAAACTGCCCGCCGTAATAGGCAAGCATACGCTTCTCGGAGAGGTCCTCGGGATAGAAGCTACCCTTCCACTCCGGATATGAATAGCCGCTGGTGCCTACGTAAAGAACCATCTGACTGCCTCGTGCCGCTGCTTGAGATTCGCCCCCATAATCACAGCATCAATTTATACAACACCAGACGGCCACCACAAGATTAATTAATGTAGCTATGGCAAGAAATCCGGGATGGCGACCCGTGCTACATGGAGATCCGTCAATTAAAAAGGCGGGACCCCATGTTCAGGATCCCGCCCCTTGCTCATCTGCACATTATCCGGCAATTGATGTTCAAACGATAAGCGTCGTCAGTTCATCGCCGAAGGCTTCGCGCTGCCAACGCTTCAAAAGCGCTGCCTGGATGGAACCCGGCTCGGCCAGCGCCTCCAAAAGGGTGTTGTTGGCGACCAGTCCGATGCCCAACCCCAGTTGCGCCGACTTCGCCTCTCTCCAGACCTTCAGCCGCTTGACCCTTTCGTCCTGCAACTTGTCCAGCACCGGACGGCGCCCCGATTGCATCTGCGGCAGCTTATCCTGCGGGAGCGCCAGCCCGACGGCTACAGCCTGCAGCAGCCCGCGGCCGAGCCTCTCGATCAGCTTGGAGGACATGGTATGGATACCGATCAGTTCGAAATTGGAACGCGGCTGCTTCTCCGCGAGTTCCCGCAGCAGGTCGTTGCTCAGGATCCGGAACGGGGGGACGTCCGCGCTCTTCGCCTTCTCGTCCCTGAAGCGCAGCAACTCCTCCAGGACCGCGAGTTCCCTCGGCTTCATCTTGTTGGCGCCCTTGAAGCGCAGGCACATAAGCTCGCCCTCGCGGGATGCGGATCTTACACCCGCCACCAGTTCCGACTCCTCCTCCACCCAGGCGAGCCGCCCCTTGAGCCGAAGTTCCGACTCCAACTGACCGTACAACTCGATCAGCAGGGAGGTGTCCTTCATGGCGTACTCCATCATCTCCTGCGAGAAGGGGCGCTTGCTCCAATCCGCCTTTTGGTAGCGCTTGTCCAACTCCACGCCGAATCTTTTCTTCAAGAGGGCGGCCAGGCCGAACTCGTTTTCCCCAAGGAACTGGCTGGCGATCATGGTGTCGAAAAGGTTCACCACCTCGATGCCGAAGTCACGGTAGAGGGAGCGCATATCGTAGTCCGCGCCGTGGAAGATCTTCTTGATCTCGGGGTTGGCGAAGATAGGGGCAAGGGATTTCACGTCGAGAGCCGCCAAGGGATCTATGAGGCGGGTCTCCGACATGGAGGAAACCTGGATCAGGCAGACCTTCTCCGTGTAGTGATGAAGGGAGTCCGCCTCCAGATCGAAGGCAAGAACAGACTCGCGAGAGAGCCGCTCCACAAGTTCATTAAGGGTCTGTTGGTCGGTGACCAGGTGTGCCGCGGCGGTATTTGTATTAGTTTTCTGCAAAAGTTCCCATCCGTTTCCGCATCTATGCATGCTGTCGATTGATTAGCCATTAGGTTGCCAAGGCTCTTCCGTCACGACGACGGCGCCCAGCCGGGAAGATTACAACCTTTTCACTTTTTCTTCAAGTGGAAGCTGTAGTTTCCTAAATTAAAAAAGCAGGCCTCGCTCCGATACTACCGACCGGTGCCGATCTCACGCAGCGCCTGCACGGTCAGCTCCATCTCTTCTTTGTTGCCGATGGAGATCCTGACCCCCTGCGAGAGACAGGGATCGGTGAAGTGGCGCACCAGAATCCGGCGCTCGTATAGCCCCTGGTAGATCCGTGCGCCGTCACGGTCCGCTGCGGTAGCGAAGACGTAGTTGCCGCTGGAAGGTATCACACCGAAGCCGATCTTTTCCAGCTCCGCGCTGAACCAGTCACGGGTCTCCTTGATCCTTGCCACGCACCCCAGGAAGTAGTCCTGGTCCTTTAGCGCCGCGGCCGCGGCGCTTTGCGCCAGGCGGTCGAGGTTGTAGTGGTCGCGGATCTTGTTCAGCGCCGCGATCACCTCGGGGCGCGCTATCGCCATGCCGAGCCTCATCCCCGCAAGCGAGTAACTCTTGGAGAAGGTGCGGGTCACCACCACGTTGTCGAGGGAGCGCACCAGATCGAGGGAGTTCTCGGCCGCGAAATCGGCATACGCCTCGTCCACCACCAGCACCCCTGAAAGTCGCCCGGCCAGTTCCGCGATGTAGCGCTGGCTGTAGGTAAAGCCAAGCGGGGCGTTCGGGTTGGTCAGGAAGAAGAGCCTGGCATCGTAGCGCTCCGGAATCCCCACCGGCTCGAACCGCTCCGTCAACCCGAAGGTGCGCACCCGCGCCCCCTGGATCTCCGCCAGCGTGCCGTAATAGGAATAGGAGGGATGAATGTAGGCTATTTCGTCCCCCTCGCCGGCGAAGGCGCGGATCAGGTTGTTGAGTACCTCGTCGGAGCCATTGGCCATGATGACCCATGAGGGGTCGAAGCCGTACAGCTTTCCCGCCTCCTCGCGCGCCAGCCTGCTGGCGGCGTCCGGATAGCGGCGCAGCCCCTCTCCCGCTTCCTTCGCTATGGCGTCGATCACCTGCGGGGAAGGGGGGTAGGGGTTTTCATTGGTGTTGAGCTTTATGTAGGAGGCCGCATCTTCAGGCTGAAAGCCGGGTACATAACCGGCCATCTCTGCGATGTTTTTCCGCAGGGTGATCATGGAAACTCCTTTGGCTTGAGCAAATTCAATATCTGAGACTATAACCAAGATTGGGCAAGAAAGTCAAAGCATTGGAAGCTTTTCGCATACCGAAGCGGTTTGAGGTTCGGGAAACCGGATGAGGAGGAGAGAGGCTCGCTGCTTCAGTAGCGCTCCAGTTCCCGGTACAGCGTGGTGCGCCGGACCGGCGTGAATCCGGCACTCCGGATCAGCTCGATCATCTCTTCGCGGGAGATGCGGAACCTGCATCCGGCCGCCGCGACGACGTTTTCCTCCAGCATGGTGCCGCCTACGTCGTTGGCCCCGAAAAAGAGCGCCACCTGCGCCATCTTCGCCCCCTGGGTCACCCAGCTCGCCTGCACGTTGGCGATATTCCTGAGCACGATGCGGGAGAGGGCGAGCACTTTCAGGTATTCCACGCCGGAAGCGCTCCCTCCCCCAAGCTCCGTGTTGCCGGGCTGGTAGGTCCAGGGGATGAAAGCGGTGAAGCTCCCGCCCTCATCCTGCAGCGTGCGCACCCTCATCAGATGTTCGACCACGTCCTCGGGGCGCTCGCGGCTGCCGAACATCATGGTGGCGGTGGTCGGCATGCCGAGCCTTGCTGCCTCGCGCATCACCTCGGCCCACCCCTGCCAGCCGATCTTCTTGGGGGAGATCTCGGCGCGCACGCTGTCGACCAGTATCTCGGCCCCTCCCCCGGGGATGGAATCGAGCCCTGCCCGCTTCAATCGGACCAGCGTCTCCTTCAGGGAGAGCCCGGATAATTCGGCTATGTGCGTTATCTCGGCGGGCGAGAGAGAATGATTCTGCAGGCCGGGGAAGCGGCTCTTGATCTGGCTGAAGAGCCGCTCGAAGTACCCGATGTCGAGAGACGGGTGGAGCCCCCCCTGCATGAGGAGCTGGGTTCCGCCCTGGGCCACCAGTTCCTCCAGCTTGTCCATGATCTCGGAGTTCCCCAGGAGGTAGGCATCCTCGGCGTCACGATCCCGGTAGAACGCGCAGAACTTGCACTTCGACTCGCAGACGTTGGTGTAGTTGACGTTGCGATCCACCACGAAGCTGACCAAGCCCTCGGGGTGCATGCTGCGCCTGATCCTGTCCGCGAGCCGCCCTACCGCCAGGAGGTCCCCTTCGGTCAGACACCAGAGCGCCTCCGCTGCGTCGATATTTTCGCCTGCGGCTATTTTTTCAGTGATTTGGTTCAGCATTTTCGTGATCCTCAGCATCTCGTTTCGGGCCTCGGCGTTCTATCGGGCGGACCGGACGGATCGGGCGAATGATTATTCGCCCGGACGGAAACGCACAAATTCCGTTACGGGTAAACCTGCAGCTCGCGGTACAGGGTGTCCCGCTCGACGGGGATGCGTCCGGCCTTTTTGATCATGGCGACGATGGAGTCGCGGCTCATGGCCTGCGGGGTATCGGCGCCCGCCTCGTGCCCGATGCGCTCCTCGACCACCGTCCCGTCCAGATCGTTGACGCCGAAGGCGAGCGAGACCTGTGCGATCTTCTCGCCGAGCATGACCCAGTAGGCCTTTATGTTGGCGAAGTTGTCCAGATAGATGCGGGACACGGCGAGCGTGCGCAGGTCGTCCACCCCGCTGGTCCCGGTGCCGCCGATCTTCAACTGGGAATGTTCCGGCTGGAAGGCGAGCGGGATGAAGACCTGGAAACCGCCGGTCCTGTCCTGCAGGTCCCGAAGCTGCCGCATGTGGTCCACCCGGTCGGCGACGCTCTCCAGGTGGCCGTAGAGCATGGTCGAGTTCGATTTGAGCCCCGCCCCGTGCACCTGTTCCATGATGGAGAGCCAGGCGGCGCCGCTGATCTTTTCCGGGCAGAGCTGGTTGCGGACGGCGGGCGCGAAGATCTCGGCGCCCCCTCCCGGCAGCGAGCCCAGCCCCGCGTTCTTTAATCTCTCCAGGGTCTGCGGAATGGAGAGTTGGGCCAAGTCCGCCAGATAGGCTATCTCGACCGCGGTGAACGCCTTCACGTGCAGTTCCGGGGAAACCGCCTTGATGGTGGCGAGCATCTCCAGGTAGAACTCGAAAGGAAGGTCGGGGTGCAGCCCTCCCACCACGTGGACCTCGGTGGCCCCCTCGCGAAGCGCATCTTCGGCGCGCCCCCGGATCTCGTCCATGGTCATCAAGTAGGCGCCCGGCTGGTCCGCCGTCCTGTAGAAGGCACAGAAGCGGCAGCGGTTCACACAGATGTTCGTATGGTTGATGTGGCGGTTCACGTTGAAGAAGACCCTGCGGCCGTTGCGCTTCTCGTTCACCGCCTGGGCGAGCTCGCCCAAGGCGAGGAGGTCGCCGTGCTCGAAGAGAAACAGCGCCTCGGCTTCGTTGATCCTGACTCCGGAGTGCACCTTCTCTGCTATGGACGCGAATGTCATCTGCTGGTTCCTTGTTATCTTCAGACCTGTCAGTCAGATTTTACGCCTGGCTGCCCCAGCGCCTGAACAGGTTGTGCTCGACCTTCACGCTGTCCAGGATCTTGCCCGTCACGAAATCCACCAGATCGTCCATGGTTTCCGGTCGCTGGTAAAAGGCGGGCATGGCGGGAACTATCCTCACCCCCAACCGCGCCAGCTTCAACATGTGCTCCAGGTGTATGGCGTTCAGCGGGGTCTCCCGCGGCACCAGCACCAGGGGACGCCCCTCTTTCAGCATGACGTCGGCGGCACGTTCCAGAAGGTTTCCCGAGTTGCCGCAGCTGATCCGGGACAGGGTCCCCATGGAACAGGGGACCACCAGCATGGCGTCGGGGGCCGCGGAGCCGCTGGCTATGGGGGCGAGCAGATCGTTTCCGGCGAAATAACGGAGCCGGTCGCCGTCGTGCCCCAAACGCCGGCGGAGCGCCTCAAGCACGACCGTGTCGGTCCCCCCCCACTCCAGCCCGCACTCTTCCTTCAAAACAGCGAAGCCGGCTTCGCTGATCAGCATGCTGACCCTCGCTCCGGCGCGCAACAGCTCCTCGGCTACCCGAAGGCCATAGATGGCGCCGGAGGCGCCGGTTATGGCAAGAGCGAAATGCCGGGGCTTCACGCAGCACCCGCTGTCACGTCAAGCAGTGCGGCGGCAAAGAGGGTAACGCTGATGTAGCCGTTCATGTTGAAGAAGGCCGCGTCCAGACAGTCGAGGTCGCCGCCGCGCAAGAGATAGTGCTCGTAAAGGAGCATGCCGCAGGTGGCGATGATGCCGGCCAGGAAGAAGGGGCCAAGCCCCATGTAGAGGTAGAGCGCCAGGAGAAAGCCGCAGGTGGCTAGGTGGAAGACCCGGGCGGTCCAGAGTGAACCGTTCACGCCCAGCTTGGCGGGAATGGAATGCAGCCCGCTTCGCCGATCGAAGTCCATGTCCTGCAGCGCGTAGAGGATGTCGAACCCGGCCACCCAGAAGAGGACCGCGCCGGCCAGCATGAAGGCAGGGAGATCGGCGCTGCCGCGGATCGCTATCCAGGCGCCCAGGGGCGCCCCCGCCAGACAGATGCCGAGCACCACGTGCGCCAGGGCAGTGAAACGCTTGCAGTAGGAGTAGAGCAGGATGAAACCGAGCGCCAAAGGAGAGAGGTATAAGCAGAGCGGATTCAGCATTCGGGCGGCGAAAAGCATGAGCAGCACGGAAAGCACGATAAAAAACAGCACCGCCCCTCGCCCCAGAAGTCCGGCGGGTATGGCCCGCCCGCTGGTGCGCGGGTTCCTGCCGTCGATCTCCGCATCTATGACGCGGTTAAGACCCATGGCGGCGGTACGCGCACCGACCATGGCGCAGACGATCCAGAACGCCTGGGAGAGCGTCGGCAGCCCGCGGGCCGCCAAGAGCGCTCCGGTGAAGGCAAACGGGAGCGCGAAAATGGTGTGGCTGAACTTTATCATCTCCAGGAACACCGCGACCCTGGCGTACAATGTCATCTCAACTCCTGCCTGGCTCATAGCGACCTTTCCGGCCCCGGATTTTAGAGAAAGCCGCACTCCCGCCGGCTCCTAACCGCATTTTTCCATCAAGGTAATGGCGAAACGTGTATATGCCGAAAACCATAACCTCAAGTTTTTATCACTTCCAATTTGCGATGACAATGTTTTTCTTGGTCGCCCGCAGCGGGCGCGCGGGGCCCTTTCTTCCCACTCCCGCCGGCGACCGCGGCGCGCTCGTCCCCCACCCCCGCACGGCGCCCGTTTCGGCCGAGGAAACCCCTTGAGGCCGTCGGCAACCTCGCCAACTGCACCATTTCGGGCCGACAGAACGGGTTTATTTTTCAGGATTCAAATGCCGGCGACATGACTTGAAAAAGACCCGATATTTCCCCAGAGGAACTTTAACTCCGGTCCAGTCCGTTCAGCGTAAAAGAGCCTTTAGGAGTCGGATAATGCGGCGCATAGAGCCTGCCGGCCATGAGATTTATAAAAGGCCGCCGTTATCGATGTATTTCTTCTTGCAATCCGTCTCAGGAATTGCTATATGTTTCCCTCTGACTGGCCCGTCAGGAAGTACCGTCTCGGAATGTAGCGCAGCCTGGTAGCGCACCTGCTTCGGGAGCAGGGGGCCGGAGGTTCGAATCCTCTCATTCCGACCATTATAGAGAAGGCCCCTGACAAAAATCAGGGGCTTTTTTTCGTGGGGCTCCGGTCCCCGTCCGGTCCGGAGAAAACTTTCCTTTCGCTAGCTCATCTGTCTCGTTTCCGACCTCCCTGCCGCCCTGACGCACCCGTGCCTTATGTGATAGCTTCTCCACCTACGATTCACGGAACGGTCTCCATTCGTGGACTGCGCCCACCCTAGGCAGGATTGCTCCGGTCTCTCCGGTCCTTTTCCGGTACAGGACCTACCGACCCTCGACGAAACTCCTTGGACCCTTTGCTCTACCGCTTGGAGCCGCTGAGCGCTCCGTTCAGCCCAAATAAACCCCCCTGACCGCAGTCAAGGACAAATGATAAAACACGCTCAGGCGACCGCTCGTTCGAGTAGGGGGGCAACCCTCCATGTGACTATTCTGCTTCCACTTTGTGGCTGCAAGCCCAACCATTATTACTACTCATGGGGCAGCCGTTACTCGGGCTAAAGAAGTTGGGGAGAAACGGCTTGCCAGAAGGAAAGAATTGCTCTAGATTGTGCGACGTTGGCCCCTGAAGTATTTCCGGCTAATGTGCACAGACTAAATGTTCTAAGGGGCTAGATCTCCGGTTCATGCAAAAGGGCCAGCAACCAGTTTAACAAAAAACAAGAGGAGGTCCCCATGTCACATTCGATAATTGAAAATAAGAAAATTGACAATTACACGGTTTTTCTCAAGGAGAACTCTCGTCCGCCAAGCAAAGGCGGGAACACCAATGCGTTACACACTCACACCTTGGAAATCGAGGGTGTTAAATACAGCTTTTTCGCGCTGGGTTCGAAGCAATGGGTATTTAAGTCCGACACGGTCTCATTTGATTACGAGATCAAAGATGGCTACCAAAACATAGTCGTTGAAACACTCGCCACACTTGATCACGATGGAAAGCTAGTTGTTCGCGGTAACCGGGGCTACAAGAATAAGCTTCGTTCTGCGACTACCAGATTGCCTGGCAGTCGCAGGGATCAAAGAGATTGACAATACGCAACAGTGTCAATGATCTTTTAAAGGAACATAAACTAAAACAGCTTCATCAACTATGAGGGATTGTCATGCGTAATTTTATTTTAATGGTGATGCTATTTTCATCAGGATGTGCAACTGCACCCCGTCCTCTACAAATTTTGAATTTTAATAATAGTCAATATTCAATCAAAGCGTCTGTTACTTCTTATGAAGCGATACGAAATTACGGTGATGCCTGCATATTAGTAGCTTCTTTTGAGAATTACGGATCTAAAGATTATAGCGGTGGTTTCGCAAAATTCATGCTAATCACTGACGATAAGGATTCTATAACACAACACATTTCATTTCAAAATGGGTTGGTTGGAGGTGGTAAGCCATACGTTGTAAATTGGATTGGTTGGCAGGATAGAACGTGCCCCAAATTGCAAAAAGGGACGGTTGAATTGCATCCAATGTGATCCTCTTAGCTTCACTTTGAATCATGAAGATTGTCCCCAAGTAAAGCGTCGGTCAAATCGGTGTGAACAGCTTTACCATAGCGCTTTATCAAGGAGCAAAGCATGAAAGTTACTACAAAAGTCGCCTCAGCCATTTTCTCACGTGTTTTCAGCGTGTCAAAGGAAGTAATGCAAAAAGCTGGGCCGCAGTTGAACGCTATGGTACGGAGTGTGCTGTCGATCAGTAAGGGAAAGGTCAAGGAGTTCATTGCTGCTCTTCCAATCCTTATTTTATTTGTGCGCGAACTCCTACGTCAGCGCCACCAAGCTCAAGCTCAGAAGCAGCTTATCATCATCGGTGCAGCGGCGGCCCTCTCTGCACTCGGCTCTGTCGTACTTGGAGTCGTGTTAAGCAGCCTACCTTTTCAGCTGCTTTTACTGTTCACTCACCCCTTTCTCGGGCTTCCACTTTTGGCATCTGAGTCCTTCGTAATCGCTGCAGTCATAACAGCACTAGTCTGGCTGATCATATATGTTCTCAACAATGGCCTAGCTGATGACCCTGCGTACCAAAAAATCCGTGATGAGTTCCTGCCACCAAGCACGCGATCTATCTTGGACGAGATGCAAGTAGAAATCGAAACTGGCGAAGCCGATCTTGGCATCCTGACAGATGTCGTCGGAAAATATATGAAAGAAAAAGGTGCTGAGGCTGACGCAGAAAAGCTTGAGGGTGTTCTTAAGCGTTTAGAGGAACGCACAAAAGGGAAACTGCGCATACTCTTGGACAAGATCCCCTAGTCCACAGAGCCACGGCTAAACTCGCTAATCTTGCTAAAGTTGAGGAGGCCACCGAGAATTTAGCAGGGTTAGCAGGTTTTGCGACTCGGCCAAACGTATCCGTTCCATGGGTGCCCTCTCTGCCCCCGGTAATCCCCCCTACCCTCGGTCAAGGGTAGGGGGTAGAGATACTTCCTCACGCGGCGGCTCTGTCCAGCATGATAGCGACACCGGCGGTGGCTTTCTTGAGTCCGGCGTCGGACAGGTGGGCGTAGCGCTGGGTCATCTCGATGTTCTGGTGGCCAAGAAGCTTCTGCACGTCGAAGAGGCTCGCCCCGCCCCTGACAGCCATGCTCGCGAACGTGTGGCGCAGGTCGTGGATGCGGAAGTTCTCGACCCCCGCAAGCTTACACGCCTTGTCGAATGGGTTCCGAAGGTCAAAGAGATGCCCCTTCTTTGTCCCTTGCCGGGAGGGAAAGACGTAGTCGCTCGCCGCCGTCCGAACCTCATTGCCCCTGTTCTCGTGCAGTTCCTCGACTACCTCTTTGGCCCAAGCGTTCAGGTGCACCATCCTCGACCGTCCGTTCTTGGTGTCCAGCAGGGAAATGCAGTCCTCGTCCAGTCGAACCTCGTTCCACTTCAGCGTCAGAATCTCGCCCCTCCTACAACCAGTGAACAGCAGTAATCGTATCGCCGCCACCGACAGGCCATCCTCTTCCTCGTCAAGAGCCGACAGGAAACGGGGTAGTTCCTCCGTACTCAGGTAGCGTTCCCGCTGTGGCGGTTCCTTGAACTTTTCCTGGTTGTTCGCCGGGTTCTTTTCCAGCAGTTCCCACTTGACGGCCAGGTTCAGCATCCGTTTGAGCGTTGACAGCAGGTGGTTCGCCGTCGTCGCGCTCGTTCTCGACTTCTCCTTGGAGCACAGAGAGTCCACGTCTCGGGGCGTGATGCTGGACAGCCGCTGCTTCCCGAAAGCGGGGTTCAGAAGCTTCTCCACCTTCCAGACGTCGTCATCCCAAGTCTTCTTGTGCTGCTTTGCGTGCGGCAGGTAGTGCTGAGTGGCGAACTCGGCAAATGTCAGGTCAGACCGCGCCTTCCCCCTTTCCTCAGCGGGGTCCTTGTCCTTCGCCAGTGCGGACTTGTGCTCTGCTACCCGCTGTCGGGCGTCTTGGAGCGACACGGCGGGGAGCTCTCCGATGCTCAGGCATTTCTTGCGACCGAAGAAGCGGTATCGGTGCTGGAAAAACCTGCGCCCGTTCTTGCTCACCCTCAGGTGCAGGCCGGTGCACTCGGCATCAGCGTACTCCGTCTCGCGGGAAGGGCTCGCCGGGTCGTGCGCCGGGAGCCCCTCGATGGCCCTCTTGGTGAAGGGGAACTTCCTGCTCAGCTGTGGCTTGTACGATGCCATTCTCGTCTCCTTTTCCTGTGATCCTTTTTTGGGATGCTTGGGGGCGGCACTGCCCCCCAAGCTCAGTTCTCTTCTCTGGGTTTTTTCTCGCGTCCGTGGTCCCCGGTGGACTGCGTGGGCTTTGATAGCAGGTGCGCTACGTCCAGAGACCATCGCCCGACAATAATCTGTTCTCCGAACCGCGCCGGCTCTGGTCCCCGTCCGGTCCTGACAGCAAAAACGGGCATATTTTTCGTAGCCCGTTCCCCGCTCCCCGGTCAGCCCTCAGGGGATGCCTGTTCCTCCCCCTCAACGTCGAGGACAACCAGCAAACGGTCATCGACCCAATCCTCCTCGGGCACGACCAGCAGGAATTTTCCGGATGGGGCCAGAAGAGCCTCGAATACCCGGCGACCTCCCTCGTGGACGAACCGGACGTACAGGAACGGGGCTTGGTAGTGGTCGTCTAGGTACGTTAGGAGCCCATAGCGGCCCGCCTGGGGGAAATCCCGCCCCACGTCATCCCCCTCCTCCACAGCGACAACAAAGATCCCCTCACCGCGCATCTCCACGGCACGGCGCAGGGCGACCTCAGGAACCCGGCCCCTCAGCGTCCTCTCTTCCTCCTTCCCGGTCAGGACGACCATGGCCAGTCCCAACCTTTCACCTCGTCGTGTATCGCCCCTATCACCTCGCAAGCCGCCGATGCCACCTGTATCACCGTTACCGTCGTCGCTATTGGACCCGGCAGGATGGGCATGATCTTCCCTAAGTCCTTGGCCAGATTCTGTGTCGATTCGATCATGCTTCCCCACCTCCATTTTCTAGATTGGGTGATTCGGACTCGCTGGATGCAGTCCCGGTCAGCCTCGTCAGCGCGGCAAGGAACTCGCTCCCGATCCACGGATCGTTCGGGACGAAGAAGCTCGGCCCGCCGTCATCACCAGTGACCAGATACAGCTCGAACACCGTCCTGTCCTCGGAAAGCTCGACGTACTCGTAGCACCTCCCCTCCACGTCCGTTAGGTCAACAGGCTCTCCCCCGTCGTACAGCGCTACTGCCTTGGGATCGTCTCCCTCCTCCAGCAGAACGAAATCCCCGGTAGCGACCAGAATGTCGCACTCCAGTTCCTCGCAGGTCGCGTGCGTTGCCTTGACCCTCTCCAGCATTGCCTGCTTGAACCTGGATTCCGGCAGGCTCCTCACTTCCTTCTCGTCGTGCAATCTCTTCACGGTTCGTCTCCTTTTGTCGTCGTCTCAATGTTTGCCACTACCAGCGCTGTCACGGTGCAGAACTTCAGCACAGGTCAACCTCTTTGGTGGCTCTAACCAAAGAATTAATATCCGTTCGAAAATGGTTTCGTTACGGGGAGGTGAGGCATGGCAGTGGTAGGAGCTACAAGTGATGCGGAGAAGTGGGACAAGTTGGCGAAGACTTCACCTGTGGATGAGAGTCGCGTCTTTCTCTACCGGGTTGCCTCCCGGTCGGGCTTCCCCCCGAAATGTCGGAGAGAGGCTGTCGCGGTGGCAGTCAGTGATGTACGTGGTAATTGAGGTCAGACGTGAAGTTCAGAGGGGGGGGGAAGATCGTGGACAGAAATCTGCGAGCAGGCGGCAAGTCTATTCAGACCAACGGGTGCAGCTTCTAGCTAATGCTCGCTAACCTTGCTAAAGTCGCGAAAGTCCGTGGTGGAGCGTGAGGGTCAAACTTTAGCGGAATTTGCGACTTTAGCAACACCCCGTCCATGCCGAAGAATAGGAGTTGCAGGATACTTTCAGGTTATCGGGGGAAAACCAATGGGCTTGTCAATACTGGTGACAACTGCGGAACAGAGGGAAGACATTGCCATGCAGTTGATTCAAGCCGCTGTTCTGCAGGACACAGGAGGCATAAGGGGGACTGTCAAACTCAAAGGCGAGCTTAGGAATAATGAGATGTCATACAACCCAGAGTCTGATATCTATGCCATTCCAGACAAGAATATACGGGGGGATTTGCTCAATCTATTCTGCCGGGTGAGAAACATTGACAAGGCTGATGGCGGCACAGCGTTCTGTGAGGAGTTCGGCCTCGATGCTGACAAATTGCGTCAGAAGGCAGAGCTATTGACACATGTTGGATTCACTCCATGTATGGCAAACGAAGGGCTCGGCCCTGTCTTCCAAGACCTCACCATGCTTACGCAAGAGCAAGAAAGGGCCCTCAAACAACAATATGGGTGGTCAAAGCGTGTCATTCGTGACTGTAGAGTAACCATGTATCACAAAGGCGATGCTGAATATGCTGCATTTCCCTATCACAATAAATCTGGGATACTAGTCTCGTTCAATGCCATCACTGAAGTGCCCAAACGAGTAATGATGCACCTTGGGAATAAGGCAGTAACCCCACATCTTTTTCCCGATCCAAAGAATATAGACATAGATGGCCCCATTCTTCTGACCGTCGGTTACATCAGCTCCCTGTGCGCAATGTCTCAAGGTGTTGATGCTACCGGCATCATCAATTGGAGTACCGACTTGCTTCCAGCGGATTTGCTGGATAAATTCCACAATCGTGATGTAGTAATTGCGCTACCAGCAGACAAAACGAACCTGGAAAAGGCTAAATTGCTGGCTGAGTCACTTCACCCTATTGCCAAAGACGTCAAGGTCTTGGATTGGCCAGCCTCGATGGGGATGCCTGAGACCAATGGGAAAAGATTGGCTGACTACTTTCGTGAATTCGGCGGGACGATAGACTCTCTCAATGATCTGCAGGCTTCGTTTACCTCTGGGGGACCACTACCACTACGGAGAGAGCTTCCAAAGGCCAGCCTTTACCCTGTCGATGCCCTGCCACCCGTAATCCGCGACGCAGTTCTCGCCGTAGCCAATGCTATGCAATGCTCACCAGCTCTGCCCGCTCAGAGTTTCCTAGCTGTTTCCGCGCTGTCAGTTCAAGGTTTCCTTAACGTGGAAATAGATGGGCGAGAATCTCCGTCCTCATGCTTCTTCGTCACAATCGCTGAATCTGGAGAACGGAAGTCATCAATTGACAAGCAGGCCATGGCACCGATCATTGCACTAGAAGCAGAATTGCGTGCTGAGTCAAAAAAAGCGATGGAAGCCTATGGTGTCAAATTATTGATTCGGAAGAAGCAGGAGACGGATGCTCTCAAGGCGGGTTCTCCTGAAGAAGCATTCCAAGCACTAGGCCCTCCTCCCGAACACCCACTGGATGGTTCCCTTACCTGCGAAGAACCGACATACGAAGGCTTGGTCCTCAAGATGGTACACGGTCAGCCTAGCATTGGGATATTCTCCGACGAAGGTGGCCGGTTCCTCGGGGGATCGGCGATGAGCAAAGAAAACCAGCTAAAGTCCTCTGCGGGCCTCTCTACCATGTGGGACGGAAGGGCTGTGACCAGGACACGAGTCGGGACAGGTGACATGGTTTTGAATGGCAGACGCGTCTCTATGCACCTTATGGTGCAACCAGCGATAGCGGTTCAGTTATTCAGTAACGAGCTGTTGCTTAGCCAGGGCATTACTAGCCGAATTCTTATTGCCTTCCCTCAGTCCAGCATTGGGAATAGGCCGTACAGTCGGGTTAATCTGAAGGACAGTAAAGCCTTAAAGCGCTTCAGCAAGGCGATTACCGACATCCATGGCCTTGAGCTGCCGCTTAAACCGGGTACCACAAATGAACTAGCCCCAATACCAATCACGCTTTCAGATGACGCAATGGAGCGTTGGATCGAGTTCCATAACCTTGTTGAGTCTGAGATGGCGCAAGGCCAGCAATATGCTAATATCAGCGGATTCGCTGCCAAGTCCGCTGAGCACGTCGCAAGGCTAGCATGTGTCATGACTTTCATGAACGATACCGATGCGGAAGAAATCCCGCTGCAGTGGGTTGAATCCGCTATTCGTATTGTCGAATATCACCTCTCAGAAACGCTTCGCATCTTCTTTGTAGGCCAAGATGACCCAGAACTGAAACTTGCGGAACGACTCTTGGAATGGCTTCGCAAAAAGTTCCCCACATTTTCCTTAGAGGAAATATACCAAAACGGCCCCACGGAACTGCGAGATGCCAAGAATGCACGCAGAATTGTCAAAATACTTGAGGCTCATAGATGGGTCTGCAGGATAGAAGGCGGGGCAACTGTTGGGTATAAAAAACACAGAACTGCATGGCAAGTCGTGGCCTAGCGATCAGCACACAGGACCATCGCTAAACCCGCTAATCCTGCTAAAGTAACTTGGCACCAGAACTTTAGCAGGGTTAGCAAAATTTGCGACCACAATCGTTCTGCCTATCACCCGTTTGCAACAGCACCGGGATGTGACCCCCTACCGCATCCTGACTAGCACCGGCAGGGGCGAAATCGGGCATTCCGGTCCCCCTCCGGTCCTGTTTCTTTGTGGTTGCGTTGCCTCTTGATTGTGGCAGGCTACGGCATCCACCCTTTCGTTGCCTTCCCCATCCCAAAGCACCTTTACTTTGTGGGGCTTGCGGAGAAATTGACCCACCGGGGCACTGCAAGTCGACACTTTCTGCCGGGCTGTTTCCCTTTACTTCCATGTAGACCGCCTACCGGGTGGTCGGCGAGCCTTACCCCACTGCGCTTGCTTCGGGAGCAGGGGGCCGGAGGTTCGAATCCTCTCATTCCGACCATATTAAGAAAGGC
>Ga0209317_1001201_pt1 | contig 24115 bp, 25 predicted proteins | sample RifGroB2_FD_183994 | JGI IMG/M metagenome (GOLD analysis project Ga0209317, IMG submission 183994) | Soil microbial communities from Rifle, Colorado, USA - Groundwater B2 (SPAdes) (version 2) | ecosystem: Environmental > Terrestrial > Soil > Unclassified | place: Rifle, Colorado | collected...
CCTATGGGATGCAGGGGTGGGTTCTATGCCTGTTTCTATAAAAAATAGCCGAAGTTCTGATTTAAAAAGATATTGAACAAGTAACGATTGCCCTGTAGTCTTCCAGACCTTCTGCGCCCTGTTGTTCTGATTCGTTGTTGAGATCTTTCCACGTTGGGATCTTAATTAAAGCCCCAACGCTCACATGCTTGCCAAAGATAGCCCGTAAGCCAGGTGAGAGATAAATAATAGACCCGCCGGAATCGTTTTCTTTTTCACTCTCTTCATTCATGTCCTTTGTTAAATGAAGAAAATTGGATTCCCCAATAATATCAAGCCTGGAGAGAAAACCATTCGTCTTCTCGAAAATTTCGTATCCGCCTGCTGCATTGAAACGAACCTCATTGCCGGGCTTCCCATCGTTCGTCTCTGTAAAGGTAAGAACCGAAGTATCCCCTGTTAAGGTAAAATGAGGAATGATCATTTTTGAAGCGGCAAGACCGAGAGTAACGCTCGGTGCGGCAAAACCAGGCTGCATGCCCATATCAAACCTATTTCCTTCATCATCCCGGTTTGAGGTAGTGCCCGTTGGCACGGTAAGGCCTGCTATTACTGACATCTTTAAATCGTCACTGCTGTAATCCGCGCCGTAAGAGTCCTCGGTGCCAAAGCGATATAAACCACGAATCCCGTCCCTTTCGCCCAGCTTAAAGCCATATTGGACAAGCAAGCCCAGGTCTCCGAAACCGTCTGATGCGCCCTGACAGTCTTGTTCCTTACTGGCAAAGGGAAGGATACCATAAAAAGAAAGCGCATCGGTTACCCCATAGCCAAAAACGGTATTGAAAAAGGTAAAGGTATCAATATTTTCCGGTTCTGCATGGTCCTTGTGCTCAAAGGGGACATACTCAAATTTTTCGAATATTAAAAAATTCCCCTTGCCCAGAGCCAACGGAGAAGCCGTCTCAATCGGCGCGCCCGGGCCAAAAGCCGACGAAACCCCGCCGTGATGGGCAAAGGTCGCAGTGTTCATTGAAATAACACCGGATATAAAAGAAATTGCAGCTAGCCAACGATAATAATTTTTTCTCATCTATTTAACCTCCTTTTAAATGTAGAGACGCAAAATATTGCGTCTCTACTTTGGCAGCGGTTTTTTATACACGGCGAATACCGAAGAAAAACAACCCCCGCGCTCCCTTTATTAAGGGAGATTTTCTCAAGTCCCCCTTAGCAAAGGGGGATTCAGGGGGTTGTCTGACTGTTATGTCTACAACTGCTTTGTTATGTACCGAATAACATGATTATCTTATTCGTGCTACCAATACACGAAAAAAATTTCTTTTACATCTTTATTGCCTCCATCTCATAATATTTTAATGTATCCTCATCATGAACTAATTCACGGGTGGGTCTGTCAGCAACAATTCTACCGTTGTCCATAAGAACACAGCGTTCCGTAACTTCAGAAATCAAATACAAATCAGGGGAAGCCACCATTATAGCTGCCTGCAAACCTTTCAGATACGTAATCAAGCGACGCCTATTCCGGTGATCCAGATCGTTTGCCGGCTCATCAAGAATTAAGAGTTGTGGTTCCATAGCCATGGCAGCGGCTAATGCGACCCTTCGTTTCTCTCCTCCTGACAAGTGATGCGGGGGGCGATGGCTAACCGTATCCAATTCAAAATATTCCAACCATTTTTCAACGGTTTCGTGGATCTTTTGTTTTGGCCAGCCCAAATTCCTCGGCCCGAAGGCAATCTCTTCCCACACGGAAGAACAGAAGAGTTGGTCGTTTACCTGCTGAAAAGTCAGCGCAACGTGGCGTCTTACTTCATTGATATTCTTATGCTCGGTAAGGGGACGGTCTAACACTTCTACGTGCCCTGCATCGGGTTTTAGCAAGCCGTTTAGATGCCAGAAAAAGGTGGTTTTGCCGGCCCCGCTTGACCCGATTACTCCCACCTTTTCATGCTGGTGAACTGATAATGAGAGGTCAGACAGCGCCAGCCCACCATTTTGATATCTGAAAGATACATTCCGGGCACGGATAACACAGGACATCAGAAATAACTCCAAACCATACGATACACATAAAGATAAAGAGAAAAATCAGACTGCCACAAGGAACTGCAACCGTATCTTCAATAAGGAAAGGGAATATGCCGCTAAACCCGCGCGACAGCATGGCGCGTTCTATATTTTCAGCCTGCTCAAAGCTCGACACCAGCAGACAGCCAATTCCGCCTGCAAGATTGTGGAGTTGTAAAGGACGTATGCCTTTTTTCGCCCCACGGGATGCCTGCGCGGCAAGCATCATCTTTAACCGTTCCGACAAGATTGGCAAAAAACGCGCAGTAAATGCTATTATATGGACCAAAACTGACGGCGCCCTTAACTTTTCAAGGGTTAACAGGATTCGTTCGAATCCGACCCAGGTAATCCAGATTACGCCCCACAACCACATTGCCAGCATTTTGGTTATCAAGACAGGGGCAAGAGAACGCCCCTCGTTTGTCCAAAGCAAGGTTGCGCCTGTAAATATGAAAAAGATCAACACCCCTTTACAACGCCATACGGTTGCAAATGCCTTTCTTACTACAAGACTGGCGAACAAACTGATAATCAATAAGCACAGGAGGAGACAAAAAAGATTATCGAGCAACCCAAGCCCTGTTAGTGCTAACAAAATAAGTACCGTTCCAATCCGTGTTGAAGGGGGAGACATGCTCATTTTGAATTGCGGATTTGGGATTTCGGAGTTAATAAGCGTTTTATAAAAAAACCACCGCCGCCGAGAACTACAACACCAATTGCAATACGGACACTTAAATAATCAAAGAAACCTTTTGACGTTTCGTGTAAAACTTCTTGCCATGCAATCCGCGTAAGGTGTCCGCCTGTCGCCTCGACAATAACAAATTTTGGTTCACCCTCTATATCCTTCGGTAAAACCCACATTCCTTCTTCATTCAATGTATCTCTGATGATTTCAATACCATCCTCATCCACGACAGTAACCACAGCGCCAGCAGCCGGGGAATGATCGCTGAAATTGGCATACAAGCTTCCTTCTTTCGAGGAAAGATAGAGTCCGTGTGCGTTTGCTACTGAAGGCAGCAAAATAAGGATAGTGAAAACAAAAGAAAATACAATTTTCATGTTGTGACGTAATAAAAGCCCTACGGTTACAACCGTTAAAGCGCCCCAGCCAAGCAGGAGTCCGGCAATGCCGCTGAGCACAAGGTGCATGCTGAACGGGCCGACAGGCACATGAATTGTCGAACCTGCAAAGAAGGCTGCTGCAATTACCCCATAAGCGCCTACCTGGTCGGCCTTCAAAGAGCGAATAGAAAGCGCCAGCGCCGGTATGGCTATTGCCCATCCCGCGCCAATAACGTAGGGAGAAAGAACACCATCACTAATATGCATCAAAACTTCCTCTACTGGGCATCAATAACAATTATAGTGACATTTAACAGTGCTACAATTGCAAATATTGTAGCACTCATTGCCCTGCTGTCAAGGTTTTTTAAAATATTAAAAAACCCGTGAACAATATGACGCTATCGAAGCATAAAACCTAATTCAATCAATACTGTTTGACAACCGATATTAACTATGATATTTTGTGCTGACATTTTATGGACTAAAGATAAAAATTAAAGTTGACCGGAAACCACGAACGAAAAAGATATACGAGGCCGGTTGTTTAAATACGGACAAATGCTTTTCCGTTGCAGGGATAAACTAAATGGCAAACAATATGGTTTCATCAGACCATTGCACGACTGAGTGGTTACCCCCAACAGTGTCCGGCCTAATAGCACTATCTTTGAGAGATGAGAACCATGGATAGTTACGACATCCGAACGATGAGGCGGGAAGAGATGGATTTTGCTATCGAACTGGCAGCGTCTGAAGGATGGAATCCGGGGATTCATGACGCTGCTTGTTTTTACAATACTGATCCGGACGGCTTCTTTGTAGGTTTGCTCAATGGACGTATTATTGGTTGCATTTCAGATGTTTCGTATGACGGTGTTTTTGGTTTTTTGGGTCTCTATATCATTGTACCTGAATATCGAGGACGAGGATATGGTATCCGGCTGTGGAATAAGGCTATCCAAAGGTTAGAAGGCCACAACATTGGGCTCGATGGTGTTGTTGAACAACAACCCAACTACCTTAAGTCGGGCTTTAAGTTTGCATATCGAAATATTCGATACGAGGGTGTGGCAGGTTCTGTAACAACTTTCCCCCATTCGATTGTAGACCTCCGCAGTGTGAAATTTGATGATCTTTGTACCTATGATCGCAACTCTTTTCCTGCCAATCGGGGTCGCTTTCTGAGGCATTGGATAACCATGCCTGAGTCTGTAGGTGTTGCATATATAGAAGACGGTCTAATCCGGGGCTACGGATTAATTCGACGGTGTTACCGTGGCTATAAGATTGGGCCACTATTTGCTGATACCCTGGAAATAGGTGAATCGATTTTTTCGAGCTTGACGAGTAGTGTTCCGAAAGGGTCTCCAGTCTTTTTAGATGTCCCGGAAGTTAACCGGTATGCTGTGGACTTTGTAAACCGGCACCGGATGAAAAAGGTGTTTGAAACTGCAAGGATGTATACGAAAGAAGTGCCATCCATAAGGATGTACCGATTATTCGGCGTTACAACCTTCGAGCTTGGGTGACTTGATTTTGTCGTGCAAAAAAAATTTGACAATCCTCATGGTTGTGTTATACTACCCCGCAAATTTATATTCAGCATTTTTAATTAATTTAATTACAATTACCAAAGAGGGATTTTGATATGAGAAAGTTTATGGTAAGTTGTATGGGTATTTTCCTGATGACATGGGGTTTGAGTACCGATGTCTTTGCGTCTGACCTGAATCACAGCAAAAGGTTTAAGATCGGCAATATTTTGCTGGCAAATGCCAGTCCTCAGAATTATGAAGACAGTGTAGATGAAGAAATTAAAATTGGAATGCTGGTAGATAAGGTTGCAACTCCATCCGGGGAGTTTTACGATGTACAATTTTATGCCGAGGGTGAACCACTGGAAAATGTTAAAACGATTCGAATAAAGACACCTGAGAGTAAGAACATTCTATTGAAAAACCCGGTAGGTCTTTCTTATCTGGAAGTCGAAGCTTACAATATGGGCATTGATGATCTTAAGAAGAGGTTTCCGGAAGGAAAATATCAGGTGAACCTTTCCTCCAGGAAATACGGAAAAGCAACGACATTTGATATGGAATATGACTTTCCCGCGGCTCCGGTAGTTACCAGTCCCACATCTGGCGCTACAGACGTATCGCTATCTCCCACCTTTGAATGGGAATCAATGGCTGACGATGACATTGATGGTCTCCTTTTGATTCTTTTGACAGAAGATTTTTCTGAAAATTATATTGAACTAATACGATATTTACCGAAAGAAACGACTTCCTTTTCAATCTCTGAAGGGTTACTTGAAGCAAATACGGAATATGAATTAGATGTGGTAGCCTATAAAGCCTTCGGTGAAAATGCCTATATGACAGGCGTCCGTTATATATCTTTTACCACGTCTTCAGCCACTCTTCCGGAGTAATAAGCGCAAGAAACAATAATTTTCTGACTTGAGAATAATCAAGAGGAGAAATTCTGACATGAGAAAGCTTGTAATAAGTTGTATGGGTATGTTTCTGATGACATGGGGTTTGAGCACCGATATTTTTGCATCTGACCTGAATCACGGCAAAAGAGTTGGCAATATTTTGATGGCCAATACCGGCCCTTTGAATTATGAAGATATTGAAGAAGATGAAATTAAACTGAGAATGGTGGTCGACAAGGTTACAACCTCATCCGGCGAGTATTATGATGCACAATTTCACGCCGAAGGCAAACCACTGGAAAATGTTAAAATGATTCAGATAAAGACACCTAAAAGTAAGAATATTATATTGAAGAACCCGGTAGGTCTCTCCTATGTGGAAATTGAAGCATACAACATGAGCATCGGGGATTTTCAGAAGAAATTCCCGGAAGGAGAATATCAGATGGGTCTTTCCCCTAAAAAATACGGGAATGCAACAATATTTGATATGGCGTATGATTTTCCCCCGACTCCGGTAGTTGTCAGTCCTGCAGCAGATGCTACAGACGTATCATTAACTCCTACTTTTGAGTGGGAATCACTTGCTGACGATGATATTACGGGCTTCCTTTTGATTCTTTCAACACAAGATGTATCTGAAAACAATCTCGAACTGATAAGGTTTTTACCAAAAGAAACGACTTCCTTTTCAGTCCCCGAAGGTTTCCTTGAAGCAGGCACGAAATACGAATTAGATGTGGCAGCGCGTAAAACATTCGGTGAAAATGCCTTCATAACAAGTGTCCGGTGTATATTTTTCACAACAGCTACAGTTCCTCTTCAGGAGGAATAAATTTGTGTTCAGGTCATACTGCGAATTAAATTATCTCCGCCCCGGTTGTAGTCATGGAAAGACCCCCGTGTTTTACTCCTTTTGCGGATTTTAATTTTCCGTACAATTCCTCTATCTCTTTCGGTTTACCCTTTATTACAATTATCTCTAAACAATTGTCATGATCCAAGTGGATGTGCTGGGTAGAAAGGATGGTGTCATGATAGTCGTGCTGGATATCAATGAGGAAGTTGGTCAATTCCCGCTTGTGATGATTGTAGACAATGGTAATTGAGCCGGTGACCTCTTTGCCTTCCTGCCATTCTTTTTTGACCAGATCATCCCTGATCAGGTCGCGTATGGCCTCTGAGCGGTTGGTGTATTTTTTCTCTTTTATCCGCGCATCGAATTTTTTGAGCAGTTCCTTATCGAGTGAGACTCCAAATCGGACTAAGTTTGACATAAAATTCCTTATATTGTTAGTGTACCAATTTGCAGAATAATAGCACGAATAGTGATGATGTCAATGGCATTTTTAGATCAAAAGAATACCGCGCTGACAAAACCGATCAGGGCGCCAAAGACGCCTCCCCAAACGACCAGCCAGCCCAGGTGCGTTCGCATCATATTCTCGACGATTTCTTTTACCCGCTGGGGGGTAAGTTCGTTTAATGTGGTATCCACCATAGCGCTGATTTTGGACTTAAATGTTCCAAAATCAGTTTCTTTTCGTAAGACCGAGGCTATGTCGATATTGGATAAGATTTCTGATGCCTGTCTTTCAAACTCCGTTTTAAATGGGTTCCGCAGAGGCTCTAAGGCCTTTTCTCCGCCAAACAATTTAAACATGCCGCCAAATGAGGAGTCTTTAATTACCGTTACGAAACCACCGAACATTTTATCAAAATCAATTTTATCCATGATTAATTCAGGCTGTATTGTGTGAGGCAATGCACCCTGGGTGACCTTGACAAAATTTTCTTCGGTAAAAAAATTCTCCATAATCAGAATACGAATACTCTCTTTAAATTGACCGAATCTCAGGGCAATAATTCCGGAGCCGTAAAGTCCGGGTATTCGTTCAAATAACATGTAAACAGCCAGCCAGTTGGTCAGGGCGCCTGACAAGGCAAAAAGACTTGCCATCATGAGTGCATGTCGACCAACGAACTCAGGCATTAAATAAGCTATTCCGAATGCGATAGCAGAAATCAAATTGGTCAGGAAACTTTTATTCGCAAGTATCTTTAATTTATTTAAGTCCAGCCAGGAAGTTTCTCTCTCAAACACCAGCGTAGGGAGGCTGTATGAAATCGCCTCTGATTTTTCTTCTGTCATTTCAACATCTCCTGTTTCGTAGAGTGCATAAAATGTATCAATTATTCATGATGAGAAAACCTGGAATCACTACTTTAGCAGTTCATGCCATGCTATGAGTTTATTATTGTCTTATCCGGGAGTCAAGAGATAAGAATTCACGAGATAGTATAAGTTTGTAAAAAGTTCTTGTTTTAGTAAGTTTTTATCAGGGGATTAGTTTTATAAGTAACGTTATTGATACCTTCGTGAATTCTTGGTATCATCTTTTTTATGGAAAATACGTCTGAGACAGATTATATAAAATTTCTCGGCACCGCCGGCGCCAGGATTGTTGTATCCAAGCAATTACGCGCCTCCGGTGGGATGTGGTATTCCTTGGACGGTTATAATGTGCTGGTGGATCCAGGACCCGGCTGTCTGGTGAGGTGTATTTCAAGCAGGCCAAAGATGGACCCCATGAAACTGGACGCCATTATCCTTACTCACAGACATCTCGATCATGCCGCCGATGTGAATGTAATGATTGAGGCGATGACTGAGGGGGGCTTTAAGAAACGCGGTGTACTCTTCACTCCTGAAGATGCTTTAACAGAAGACCCGGTTGTTTTCAAATACGTAAGAAACTACATATCCCGTATAGAAATTATAAAAGAAGGCGGAAGATATAAACTGTCCGATACCGTTACTTTTGAAACGCCTTTAAAACACCACCATCCGAGTGAGACGTACGGCATAAATTTCTTTACTTCAAAGTACACGATTTCGCTGATTGTGGATACCCGCTATTTCCCGGAATTATTGAAACACTATAAAGGTGATGTGTTAATAATCAATGTCGTTCGCTATACGGTAGACAAAGACATGAAAACATGGCTCTATCATTTGAGCATTAGAGATGTGAAAGAGATCGTAATGGCATTGAAGCCGAAGGTAACGATCTTAAATCATTTTGGCATGACAATGATCAAGGCACAGCCGCGTGTGGTTGCAGAGCAATTATCGAAGGAAACAGGGTTAAAAATTATAGCAGCCGGAGACGGAATGAAATTTAGCCTTATTCCCGCCTTGTGACTATATAATCTGCTAATTCGTGGAGGGCTGTTTTATATTTGGAATCCGGTAGGGGGGCAATCTCTTCCTGCGCCTGTTTGACGATATTTTTGGCCGTGTTGAAGGCATATTCTACCGCATCGTGCTTAGTTAAAAGCTCAATAATAGCGTTCTTGGTTTCTTTCCCATTATGCTGAAAAATGAGGTCTTTCGCCGATTCAAGCTTGTTTCTGGGAAGTTGATTGACCAGCCGGATAAGCGGTAACGTAAGCTTCCCCTTCTCTATATCAGAGTTGAGCGATTTACCAATCTCTTCTTCAGTGCCCATCACGTCAAGGCAGTCATCCACGATTTGGAAAGCAATGCCAATTTTTAAACCATAATTGGATAACATATCCGATACCTTTCGATTCGCTCCGGCAAACGTTGCCCCCAGACGACAGCTTGCAGCGCAGAGGGAAGCGGTCTTTCGCTCGATAATATCGAAATAGTCATTTTCGCTGAGTCCAATATCGTACCGCCTTTGAAGTTGAATGAGTTCGCCTTCGGACATGATATTAACGGTCTGCGAAAGCAGCAAAGTCGCAACTTGAGAGTCGAGTGCGGAAAGTATCGTAAACCCGCGAGAGAACAGATAATCACCAAACAGGATGGAAATTTCCCTGCCCCATTTTGAATTTACACTCTCAACGTGCCGCCTCATTGAGGCTTCGTCGATAATATCATCGTGAACAAGGGTAGCGGTATGAACCATTTCCACCACGACAGCAATATCTATATGCTGGGGCGCTATTTCTCCTACGCATTTACCGGCTAATAATACTAAAGCAGGGCGCAACCGTTTTCCTTTGTACTTGCCAATATGGGAAATAAGGTCGGCTAATGAATTGGTGTCAGGTTTTAGTTCCTTATGGAATCGGGTTTCAACCTCATCCATAAGGGCTTTTATCGGGCCAAAGATATTTGCAGTTTCCACAATTAACCATTTCCTTTTCAGTCATTGATGAAAATAAAGAGAAGCTATAATATCAAGCGATATTTAAAAAGTCAAACTTCTTTTTTAACTTACAAACGGCATCAAAGACATCATCCGGTGTGACAGAATGAATGCACGCAATGTGGTCGCACGTCCGCTTTTCACAAGGGCTGCAGGGGATGTCTTTTCTCACTACCACGGCATTGTCATTGTAGGGAGCATAAATAACAGGATCTTTGGGCCCAAAAATCGCAACCGTGGGAATTCCGGTGCATGAAGCAATGTGGGTAGGTCCGGTATCACCACCGATAAAAAGATGCGCATGCTGCAACAATGTTATCAATTGTTTTACCGATGTCTTGCAGGCTATTGTGGCCTGATAACGCATGAAAGATACGATTTCCTCTGCTATTTTATATTCCTGTTCTCCCCAAGTAAAAATAACCGAATAGCCGAGTTCCTGTATTAACTGATCAGCCAGATCGGCATAATTTTTAGGCGGCCAGCGCTTATATTTCCCAAACAGGCTTGTCCCCGGATGAATTATTGCAATGGACTTTTGGTTAAGATGTTTTTGGTGAATAAAATCTTCGATATAAAGGCGGTCGGTATCCGGGATAGAAAATACGGGTCTCTGATAGTGTGCCTCTATACCCAGACCACGTAAAAGGGTGAGATATTTATCAACTCTGTTCATCTTCTTCCGTTGCGGAGTAATCCGTATATTGGTAAAAACAAAATTGAGTTCCTTGCCGTATCCCTTGGAAAAACCAATTCGGGTCGTGGCTCCACTCAGGTACGTTAACAAACCGCTCTTGAAATTACCGTGAAAATCCAATGCAACGTCATAGTTCTTATTCCTTAATTGTTTAAGGAACAATCGGGCTTCTGAAATTATCTTGAAATATTTTTGTGGATACTTTAAAGAGCTTTGCCATTGTCTTCTCGGAAAGACGACGACCTCGTTTATTTCCGGAAGACATTCGACTAAATCTTTGTGTTTATCCTCTACAAGCCATGCAATATGGGCAGAGGGGAATGCCGATCTCAAATTTTTTACCGCAGGCATGACATGGACGATATCGCCCATTGCGCCCAGACGAACAACCAGGATGTTCTTTGGATTATTGAATTGTCTGTCCATCGATTACATGTTAAAAGTGTTTATCAGTTCACCCCCCGCCCCTAACCCCTCCCACCAGGGGCGGGGGAAAAACGTTTCCTCCCCCTGTCCCCCTCACTGAGGGGGATAAAGGGGGAGGAGGGAGGTCGGGTGGGGGTGCTGAACTGTTACAAAAGAGTTTGTACTAAACGATTAGTTTGCTACTATAATCCTTATAAAACCCCATTTCAATAACAATTCGACTCAATTTACGTTTGTATTCATTTATATCTTCATATATAATTCCACTAATATGTGTTTTCAAACAATTCCGTGAATATGTGTGGCGAATTATTCCGGTGACCATTATGTCACAAAAACTAAAAATACCAGCATTCTTTGCAATAGTCAAGAGAGGGAACACGACCTTATTTGTAAAGGAAAAGCACAAAGAGAGTATCCTCCGCATTGTTTTGGATAAAGAATTTCTGCATAAGAGCGGTAATAATACTCAGGTAAAATTTGGAAGGGGAAGTTATTTGTCTGTGCCTGTTACAGAGAACAGCACGGAACGGTTTGTTGTCAGGGACTACAGACACGGTGGTTTATTGGGCAAGCTTTTTGGCGGGGTTTTCCTCAATGGAAACAGGCCTTTAAACGAGATGTTTACCAGTGAAATCGCATCACAAAGAGGCGTGCCATCTGCCGAAGTGATTGCTGTAGCCAAGCGAAGGCTATGGGGCATATTTTATAAGGCAAAGTTTATATCGAAGGAGATAGACGGCGCTGTAGACATGATCGAATTCCTCAAAAAATCTTCGGCAGAATTCATGCAGAGGTATAAAAAGCCAGTAATCTTTGCCCTCGTAAAACTGATAAGGAATATGCACGATGCAGGGATATATCACGCAGATTTGCATCTAAAAAATATACTCCTGAAAAAAGATTCAACTGGGGAGTTCACCGCATATATCATAGACCTGGATAAATCGGTAGTTTTGGATAAACTTGATATTCAGCAAAGGATCAAGAATTTGTTGCGTCTGGATCGCTCTCTTGAGAAGTTGCGCTGGCTAGCAGGGAAGACACACTCATATCAAAAAAACATGAAGGACGATGGCAGTAACCACGCCTCGCCCCTCCCCCGATGGGAGGGGACAAAGGGGAGGGTGAAACAAGGATTTCCTAACAAGGATTATCAATATAATGTACCAGCTTCCCATAGCAACGAATCGGGAGAATTTTTTGGACAGAAAATAGCTTCCATTTCCAGGGCGGACAGACTCAGGTTTTTTAAGGCTTACATGTTATTTGGTACTGCGATTGACAGGGATTGGAAAAAGTATATTCGTCAATATCAGACGCATTATTCTCTGCATAAGTTCTGGTGGCGTGTATCGGGTTTTTCAAGGAGCAATACTGAGAAAGGCGAATTACAAGGGAAAAATTTTTCCGTGTTTCTCCTTGTGAAATCAGTAATTTAATTGTATAGGAATTTTCATTTTATTTATGCGGGTTATACGATGTATGGCATAGAGAATCCCCCGTGTAGGACAAGCGTCTCCGCTTGTCATCATAATGTCAGGCGAGGACGCCTGACCTACCATAGGGGGCTAAGGCGTTGTAAAAATAGCCCAGAAAAAACACAACCCCCTGAATCCCCCTTTGCTAAGGGGGACTTAAACGGAATATCTTGAACTTTAGAAAATTTCAATGTTACATAAATAGTAGCGCGAGATTTATCTCGCCTGAAGCGACTAGAAGGTAATCAACAGAAATAGGCGACTTGAAAGTCGCGTTACAGCATTAATTTCAAACTATTATTCCTCCCCCTGTCCCCCTCAATGAGGGGGAGAAAGGGGGAGGGCAGAGGGATTATCTTTAATTTAAGGTCATAACTATGCTCATACAAAATATAACAGGTCCAATCATTGCATATTTCATAGGCAGCATCCCCTTTGGGTTTTTACTCACGAAGTTCATAAAAGGTATCGATATCCGACAGGTTGGGAGCGGTAATCCAGGCGCAACGAATGTTGCGAGGGCATTGGGTAAACCGTATGGCATATTGGTTTTTTTCCTGGATATGCTTAAGGGTTTTTTGCCGGTTTATTTCTTTGATCAGTTGTTTTCCGGTTACGGACACAATCTGGCGTTGATATTATGCGGGGTGGGGGTAATATGCGGTCATACTTTCCCCATTTTTCTGGGTTTCAAGGGCGGAAAAGCAGCGGCAACGGGCTGCGGGGTGTTTCTGTGGTTAGCCCCGGTGCCGATCTTTATTGCTCTTGCAGTGTGGTCATTGACGGTTTTTATTTCCCGTTACATATCTCTGGGTTCCATGATTAGTTCTGTGGCACTTGTGGCGAGTTTAATACTCTTTGGCAAAGAACCTTTCCGACATGGACTTCCTCTGACGTTATTTTCCATATTCATCTCAATGCTTCTTATTATTCGTCACAAATCCAATATAAAAAGAATTCTGAATGGCACTGAAAACAAAATCGGCAAGAAGGTTAAATCGCCTGATCTCGCTGAAAACTAGCAAATTTACCCACGAAAGACACAAAACATACGAAATCCCTTTCGTGTACTTTAGCGTCATTCGTGGGCTCTGTTAAAACAAAAATATCCTTGACCTTTGAAAGGCGTCGGGTATAGTATTTTCCCGGGGTGGATGAGCACTGGTCCAAATACCAGGGAAGAGGTTGAAAAACACTGGGGCATCAGGACAAAGGCCATAGAGCTAAAATCCCAGCAGAAAGGAGGCGATAGAAATGCCTAACCCAATAGATTTTCCAAAGCTGTCAAGGCCTAGCCTGCCTGAGATGTCAGTCGAGGATGCAAAGAAAGTAGGTCAAAAGTATGCAGCCTTCCTCACAAGCCTCAGAGTAGAAATTCTCAACGAATGCTTTGCACTTCGCAAAGCCAAACCGTTATCTGAAATGTGTGCCGATTTATGGTACATTGAAAGTACATGATACCAAGAGTTTATATTGATACATCAGTGATAGGTGGTTGTATTGATGACGAGTTTGCCATATGGTCAAATTCGCTTTTTGATGAATTCCGCAATGGGGTCAAGATCGCTGTTGTTTCAGACCTTACCCGCAGAGAACTCGAAGCTGCACCGTCAAATGTAAAGAAGATACTTTCAACAATTTCTGGCGCACATATCGAAAGTGTTTTCCTTTCAGGAGAAGCAGAAAGTTTAGCGTTAAATTATCTTAAAAACAAAGTTGTATCCTCAAAGCATTTGGTGGATGCACAACATATTGCTATAGCGTCTGTGGAAAGAGTGGATGTTTTGGTTAGTTGGAATTTTAAGCAAATTGTGAATCTTGACCGTATCCATGCATTCAACGCTGTTAATATTAAACTGGGCTATCCACTTTTGGAGATTAGAAGTCCGATGGAGGTATTACATGAAGAAGAAATTTGATGCCGTAAAATTTCAAAGGAAAATCAGGGAAAAATTGGGCGATAAATATAATACTGATAGAGAAGCTTTCCTAAACGAGCTCAAAGTAAAATACGGTGTTTTAAAAAAAGGAAGACCGGCACGCACTTCAGATAACACAGCACAAACGGCTAAGATCTAAAATTGCTTCGCAACTCCGTTTGTGCTAAAATCGTTATCTGCTCATTGCGCGCAATATCTTAATAGAACCATCCCCTTTTTACTCTTGATGTATAGTAATGTCAATTTACCCACGAAAGACGCGAAACAGACGAAATCCCTTTCGCGTACTTTCTCGTCATTCGTGGGTTTCCCGCTTTTTGTTACTTAAAATGTCTTTTAGTGTATTTCGTGGGCATCTCTGTTAATAAACATAAAGAGAAAATTGAGAATGAAAAAGTTAAACCACTTCCTGATGTAAATATGATAAGATATTGGGAAAAAGAAATCCAGGTCTTTATGAATGAGATAGTCAAAGCAGAAAAGAGATTAGAAAGGGGGAGATAAAACTATGTCAATTTTAAGCAATAAAATAAGCCCTACCGTGACAACCCTGTTAAGCGAACTCAGAGAAGAATGTTTGTCAACTATCAAATTAATTCACCAACTCGAACTCGAACACTTGACAGATGACCAAATTGAAGATGTATTGGGTGAATTGACTGCATCCCTTACCCACTTGCAAACCCACTCCACAATGGTAAAGGAAGAATTAGACAAGCAGGATTAAAGTTTTATTGGTATGTGTTGGGGGACTGAAAATAGTTGAGAATCGAAGGTTAATTGAGTGAAAATACGACTGGGAATCTAGTTGGCAAATTTATCACCTGCTTGCGAAAGACGCGAAACAGACGAAATCCTTTTCGCGTACTTTCGCGTCATTCGTGGGCATCTCTCTCAATAAAATATCCTTGACCTTTGAAAGGCGTGGGGTATAGTATTTTCCTGGGGTGGATGAGCACCGGTCCAAATACCAGGGAAGAGGTTGAAAAACACTGGGGCGTCAGGACAAAGGCCATGAGCCTCACACGATCCCATTTTGGGAGCGCCAACCTCCTTGTGACATCCACCCCTTAAATTTTGATTTATTCACCGAGGGAGGTAACAACATATGGTCGTTAAAGCCGTTGAAATGGTTCGTAAGATTAGGGATAAACAATTTGAAGAAACAAAGGGTCTTTCGGTTGAGGAGCAGATTGAATTTATCAGAAAGAAATCGGAGGAATTACAAAAAAGATTTAAAAGGAGTCGGCGTTCAATTGCAGGAAAGGTGTAAGTGACCATTGCTTGTTGCAACGGCATAGTTGCTCGAACGTTAGCCGAAATGCCAATATACATAAAAAGAAGAAAAAGTTATGAAGTGTGTAATCCGTCACGGTGAGGTTATTAAGGTTATGGATGTAAAAGAAGTGGGCAAGGTACTCATGTATGAGGAAAAAGGTCAATAGGTGAGAAAATTGTCATGAGAAAGATGTTTCTGACAATTCAGCCAGAGTTGGGATAAACGAACTTATTACGCTTGTACCAAGTTAAGTGCAATAAGAAACACTATGAAATTATCAGATAAAAAGGCCATGTGGGGTTTAAGCATCATTTCGGTATTATTATTAATGAATACTTTTCTAAAGCAATATTCCGAAAGTAAAATTGCTGATTATAAGAGTGAAATAACAACGCTACAAAATAATTTAAATGCAGAGTTAGGCAGGGTTATGTATTACACATTAAAGGCAAATCAAGATGAAAGTCTATCATTGCTTTTGACAATAAATAAAAGTATAGAAGTAGATTCAATTATTTCACCAATTGCAACTCCAACAAATGACATAATAATCGATTCGATAGAACAAAGAAAAAGTGAGTTAAAACGTCAACTAAAAGAAAAAGAAATTACAGCTTCTGATTATTATAATGAGCGGCTAAAAATTGATTGCAGTTCATTTGAAGAACATTTTAACAATTATAGTAAATTGAATGGGAATTTACTTAGTAAAATAAAAAATGGTACTATTTGGTCGCCTTGGAATCGCTTTTTTACGGTTGTAGAATTTATGTTAATATTGATCAATGTAGTAGGCCACTCTTATATACTTGTTACTAATTACAACAAAAATAAAACTGTAGTGAGGCAATTGAGGTCAAATCTTTAATCTTGCTATAAGGTTGTGTAAGAAATAGATTATGTTTCATGGCAAGACTTTAAGGATAGAATTTGATAGGGCACTTTACCACGTTACATCAGAGACAACGCAAGAGAATCTATATTTATTACTGATACAAATCGTGTCTTGTTTCTTGATAAAAAAGAATCAGCTTCAATAGCAAGATTAAAAACACGACCCCTTTGGCCTTCATTCGATACGTGGAACATTTGCATACCACAAATTTATTAAAGAAAAAGTGCAAGCAACTATTCAAGGATAAAATGGGTCTAAAATGAGCTTTGTTGACATCATTAATATTGTTACTGCATCACTGTTATCTGTGGGTGGTGGCGCAGCAATTATTTTTGGCTTATCTTCATGGCTTGGGAAAATTTGGGCTAATCGGCTTATGGAAGCCGAAAGAGCTAAACACTCCAAAGAATTAGAGGGACTTCGTATAAGATGGCAGCATGACAGTGAAAAAAGCCTTGCCGATATAAAAACTGAATTGGATATATATAAGGAAAAGCATTTGAAAGGTCATTCTGACAAGCTTGCCATTTACAGACTCGCTGTAGACATAGTTGCGGACCTTTTGGGTGACTTAGATATTACTAAGCTGGCCGCTACGCCTCCACCTGATGCATTACAACGCTGGGATAAGTTTAATAGAGGGCGTATAAAAGCATATGGGTATCTGGCAATGCTGGCACCGCAAAACGTTATGGACGCATTCGATGCTCTTTTTGATTTTCTTATTATGGTCGCCCACGGTCAAAAACCTTATGATTGGTCAACAGTACGGCAGTTAGCGTTAAATTTGTTAAACGCGGTACGAAAGGACATAGCAGTTGATACAAATCCTATTGAATATAAGGGTGATCTATAGGATGTTTGAAAACCCTGCTCGCAGCGGACAGATAACATGTCGGAAAAGACTGTCGGTCAAACCCTTCGGGCTTCTTTTGTACCAAGAACATTAGACGAAAAACGCATATAATGAAATTGACGGGAACAATTCCAAGAGACGAGGAGATGGAACAGTCCATTAGGTTCAAAACCTATCTGAACTATCTGGTCTGCATTTCTGATTTTCTGGGAGATATTTACTCCGAACCAACACGACTTATCGCTCCAGTTATCCAGTCACGAGCTTTTCAGAATATACAAGGCGGTAGATGCTTTGACACCGAACGACTGGCACAGCTATTTCGCAACGCTTGGTTCACCGAAATCCAGATGAGTATTTCAGCTCAATACGAGGAATTCGTTTCTTACTCTAACCACTGGATTCCAGTTCAAGCATATTACGCCACCTATCTTGCGCTTCGTGCTTATTTTACCTCAAGCGGACAAGATATCGGACGGGAACACGCTGCAAACCTGAAGGCAATCGGAGAAGAAATTCAACGGCGACCGAGACTGTTTCCACAACCTTGGTCAGTAGTGTGCGTAGACAATCCAGGATCTTCGTCTCCACAGTTTCGGAATCTTCCGAACGACGTAACAATTTCACCAATTTCTTCACTCACATCCAGTTGGCGAGTTAGCTTCTGGGATTCCTATGCGAAGTTTCTTAAAACCACTCGCCAGCGTATACTTGAGAAACAATGTGAAGATTGGAAAATCACAAAATCTCGCAAACGAGTAAGCTCGACCATAAAGCGGCAGTTCATACAAAACTTGTCTCCTACAACTATTTTCCATTGCCTTTATAGGCTTCGCTTAAGGTCGAACTATGCTGACGCTGACTCATTTCTTCTGTCAGTTCACGAATCAAGTGACGGAGCAGCATTTCACTCCGCCTTACGGAAGATTTGTTGGGGTTCTCTCTTGGTATTAGAACTACTGACATCTTGCTATATCGGCAAAAGTGAATTCAATAGTATTGTGGATGATTTTCGACGTTATGACCTTCATGGCGTGTCTGATGACCTTATTGGTTTGAGATGGGGATCAATGCGAACATTATGGTAAAGTGTGCTTGTGCGTTTGACAATCTTACCACGAAACTCGCTGTGGTAGTATTCAGTTATACTCATTCCATTGTTTTACCGTAAGATCAATGGCTCATGCTTGACGTCAAAAATAAAGATGTGGCTACTCATACGATAGTAGCAAGGAGTGGAGGGTTAAACCTTCATTATTCATTTTAAAAGAAAATGCCAGCAACAGCAGATAACAGAGAGCTTGAGGGTAAAACTCAAAGGCATTACCCTTCTCAAACACTCGAAACGTTAGCTTGAACTTTAGGAATTTTAGTTTACCCACGAAAGACACGAAACATACGAAATCATATTCTCTGTGTTAAATCAAACAAATGGCGTATTGCAATGTGACCCTCTACAAGCTTCTTAAGCTGCGGAGGAACTCCTCAGCATTGATAAAACCCGTAATAGTTTTATCACTGACAACCGTTCCGTCTTTGTTTATAAATGCAATAGTCGGCAATCCTACAATTCCGTATTTCTCCCAAAGTTGCTTGATCTTCGGGTCGTTGGTATTGGTACAATCGATTTTAATATTCACGAATTTTTTCAGTTCTTTCATGACTTCCGGGTTTGCATAGGTAATCTTTTCAAACTCCATACAGGCGGCGCACCACGATGCCCAGAAATCAATCATCGCCGGTTTGCCTTCCATCCTGGCCTGTCTTAGTCCTTCTTCCTCGCTGACCACCCAATTTATTTTCTCCTGAGTGGTTACCGATTGGGCTGGGGTTGTGGCGGAGAAGGGGGGGAGAATAAATCCCTTGATCATGAGATGTCCCACAAGAAAGTATGTGCCGAAGATAAAGGCGATAAGGCCAAATGCCTTTTTAGCACGCTGAAAGGAAGCACTCTCATGTGTCAATCGGTCAAAGCCCCCTGAAAATACCGCGGTGATTATTAAAAACAATCCCAGGATGATGATAAAGGCGCTCTCCGAGATGATGAGTCTTAAGTAATAAAGCGCTGCGCCGATTAAAAGGAGTCCAAATATCCTTTCCACCGTTTCCATCCAGACGCCTGATTTCGGGAGCGCCTTGATGGTACCTGAAAATGTACCTAACACGATGAGAAGCACGCCAAGTCCCCAGGCAAAGACAAAGAGCATCCAGAATCCCATGAATTTATTCCCTGTGCTGGCGATATAGACTAACAAACTAGCCAGGGCAGGGCCTATGCAGGGCGATGCGACTATCCCTGAAACCAACCCCATGGCAAAAACCCCGATAATTCCCTTTCTCGTCCCAGTTCCCAGCCGATCCGAGATAAAGGACGGAATTCGGAGGTAGTACACCCCGAACATGCTCAAGGCGAGTCCGACAAAGACCGCTACGACAAACCCTATAACCCATGGGCTCTGCAGTGCAGTGCCAAACAATGACCCGGTAGAAGCGGCAGCCACACCCATCGCAGAATATACGATGGATATGCCCAGGACGTAAATCAGTGAAAGGAAGAATGCGGTCAGTGGCTTCCTACCGACGGATTGGTCGCCGGTGGCCTGTCCGCCAATTACGGCAACAGTGATTGGTATCATAGGGTATACGCATGGGGTGAAGCTGAGTCCAACGCCGGCTAAAAATATGAGGATGAGTGATACGAAAATTCCCTTACTTTCAATAGTCTTCTGGAAACCGCCGGCTTCTGGCTTCTTGTCAGGTTTCGAGACTTGCTGAATCGGTTTTTCTTCTCCTTGCGATAGAGGCACACTCCAGGTGGATGATTCTACCTGCACGGGCAGTATGAATTCCTCCGCCTTTGGGGCAAAACAGATTTTGTCAGAACAGCCCTGATAATGCACCTTGAGTTTTATGTTGTGCTGACCTCCCGGGATGTCTTTTGATGCCTGAAGGAATAATTTCGCTTGAAGTTGCCCTTCATAAAGCTCGACTTCTTTTTCCAGGAACGGGTCAAGCTTAATCTTTCCTGCCGGGAGCGCCAGTGATGCTATAGTAAATTGGGCAGGCACTCCGCTTTCTACCTTGATTTGATCCTTGTAAATATGATGGTTCGGGGCGATTGAGATGGAAACGGTAACCGGTATAAGCTCACTGGCAGAAACACGGTCATTTAAGAGGGTCGTGTTTACTTTAAACGGAGAAATTTCTCCAAATGTTTTGAAGGGAAATAAGAGCAATAGGAAAACAACAGCAAATAAAGCCTTCATAAAGAAACCTGTTTTCATGGCATATTCTCCTTATTCGAATATATAGTAAACGGCAAAAGAGTCGTCATTAACATTTCGGTTCAATCGAGGACGATTGAACCAGCAAAGTGACGAGTGGCGACTGACGAGTGACGCGGAAATCGCTACCCGTCACATGTCACTGTTACCCGTCTTCATTTTTCACACTTTAGAAACTTACTCTTCATTTCCTTTAATGCCCTGGGTTTTCACAAGCAGGTCAACGATGAGAAGGTATAAATAATATCAGAAATAACAGAGAAGACCTCACCATAAAGATCATACTATTTTATTATACATCTTTATTTACTTTTCTCCATAAGGCTTTTAATTGCCTCTGAAACTATCTTCTCATGTTGTTCAGCAGTCTCTGCCCTTCCGTACTTTTCGACGATCTTCTGCCATTCGGGTGTTCCATGGTGTTGATGACAGCCCATGCATAAGCCCTCTCTTTCGACAAGATTTCTTTCTTCCTGGTTCAAAGGCCTGTCCTCAGGAAGTGGCATGTTTTGTATCTGTTTTCCGCTTCTTAGCACCAACTGATCCAGGGCATAGGGAAAATCTTCTATCTTTGGGGTCTGCCATCGCCCGGTTTTTATATTAGGGATATCTCCATAGACTCCCTTTGATAAATCCTGGAACAAGGGGCTGTCACCCAGTATCTTTTCTGCGCTTCTTGAATTACCGGTACCATATCCTACGGACTTGGGATTCGTATGACAATCCTCACAGGTTCTTGCAACCAGACTAATTGAATGAGGGTGCATGGGCGCTAAGGTGGGGGAATTGTGGCCTGTAGAGGTGGTATAATGTTTATTAAGCGTCTGGATACTTCCTTTCTCATCGACAAAGGTGTAAAATACCTGGCACCCCGGGGCAAGAGGGGAAACCTTTCCTCTCAGATTAATTCCCAGGATTGGGCTTTCCCACCTCATAAACGACCTGTTTTCAAGAGACAAGTCACCAAATTCTTCGGTTACGGTTTGTCTGCCTGTAAAGGGGTCTACTTTCTTGGAAGTGGTTATCCAGTCCGTACCCTTTACCCTCCTATCGTATTGCATATGGCATCCGTAACACTGAGGCGCCCATGTTGCATGACAAGCATAACATTCCAGCTTTTCTATATGTTTGTGAATAGTTGACATAGCGACCTTTCCCTGTTGGGTTTTAAATGTATCATTCGCTCTTATGTCTTTGAGTAAAGGGATTTCATGTTTTTTCCCTGTGTATAAACTAAATACATACGCCTTGTCTTCTTCTCTGATCCAGCTTGCCTTTACATTCCCCCGTGAAGTAAGGAGATATTCCTTGAGCCCGTCCTTATAGATTCCTCTACTGCCTTCCAGAATAACGGGTGTTCCATACCCCACAGGGAGTTCCCAGGGATATTCTTTGGGCGTACCATGACAATCATAGCACGTAATTTCCGCTTGATAGACAGTTGCGGGGTAGATATTGCCATCTCCATGAACGTCTATCGAGGTGTGGCAATCAACACATTCCATGCCTCTTTCAAAATGCACGTCTTTTCTTACATGTAAATATTCTTTCGTAAAGAGGGTCTCTTGAGGTTTTGCATGTTCATCAAACGGGGGTGCATGACCGTCAGTAACATAGTCATATTCAAACATACCCACGAAGGTTGTTCCTATCCTCCTCCCCCTTGTATGGCAGTGGGTACATTGAGCAGCGGGTATTGCGTTTGTAATACGATGTCTCAGCGGATGGGGACGCGTTCCATTGTTTTTGATATTGGGATCACTTCCTTCATATTTGCCATCATTCCCGTAGAGTATATGACATGCGGCACACCCGGAGGCCCTTAAATCTCCCCGTTCGTTCCTTCCTTCTCCCCAGACATGACACCTTGCACATTGTTTTCTATAGGTATCAGAAAAGCCCGCCTTTTCTTCTGAACCAAAAACCTTAACCCCCTCTTCGAAATCCGGGATTTCATCCACTTTTTCAAGTCTTCTCAGATAGCCTGCGTTTATAGCCTTCCCAACCCATTCTTTGTATTTTTCGGAACCTACCTTCGGAATAGGGCCATCGGTGTCTACCATGTCAAAGTTTCCATATGGAAAGGTGCCTTTGGGTATAACTCCATTCGATGAGAGCGTCTTGCTTGCTATCCCTGTCATAAGTGAATGTAAAGACATTGACATCCGATAGGTATAATCTATCCCTAAAGTCCCGGAAGGCTCTAATGAAGGAGGCTGTTGAGATATTAATTCACCTCCAACAGGCTGATTGAGAGGTTTTCCCATCAATGTAGTTATACTTCCTTTGCTATCATGGCATTTTGCACAACCCTTTCCCTCATGAAGCACCCACATGCTTGACGGATTTGGGATAAGGGAGTTATGGGCTTCTTCCTTTTTGCCGGATGAGGGGTTGCCTTCGTGGCAGATGGCGCATTCATATCCCTTACCTCTTTTGTATTTTTGTTTGGCAAAGCTCAGGAGAAATGGCTGCATTCTGTCATTGATCGTTTCGATACCATCATGGCACGATAGACACCCTTTTTCTTCTGATATTTCTCTATCTTTTACTGTGTGATTTACAGAAGTATTTGTTATTCTTGATTTTGTACTTTCACATCCTCCGGTCATTCCTATAACAAATACAAACACTCCAATTGAAAATAAATTGACTTTACTCATGTTTGTACCCTTGTATTGACGGGCATGGAATCGTTCCAAATGAGCAAAACACGCAGCAGTGTCCTGTTTTGGGTTTTAATCTTGATTTACAATTTTCACATTCATAAAAATATTGACAGGCATCTGTAGGCATTGTTTCTTCCTTTTGATGCCCGCAGTTAGGGCAAGTGATTATGGATTTTAAAATAATCTCTTTTTTCATTTTAATTTTATCTTAGCAGCATTTTGGTCCACATGCTATTTTCACATCTGTGTTTTGCAAATTAGATATTAAAAACATCCCTTTATAGGGAGGGTTTGAAAGTTTCCAAGCCGTATCGGTGCATATTTCTATAGGTATTCCCATTGGATATGTATGATCGTCATCATCCGAGATACTACTGAATGGCCCTTTATAGATTGCATATTGCCCTGTGTACTTACATTCAGGAGATTTCATATATTTGTATCCCCTTGCGGTCACGGAATAAAATTTAAAACCCTCCACCTCCTTATAGAGAGAACGATTAATTATTTCCAAGCCATAGAAACCAATCTTCTTTGTTATAGCGAAAACCTCTGTCTCTGTAATTGCCCCCGATATGCATTCACTCCATAATATTTTGTCCCGTTTCATGGATACGGGAACTTCCCTGTCAGAGACAATGTCAGATATTACAAATCTACCACCTGTCTTTAATATCCGGAATATTTCTTGAAAAACCTTCTCCTTTTGGGCTGACAAATTGATGACGCAATTGGATGTTACCAAATCGACATATTCATCCGCAAGGGGTATTTCTTCCAGAAACCCTTTCATAAAACGAACGTTATCAAAACCAAG
>Ga0209317_1001205_pt1 | contig 24099 bp, 26 predicted proteins | sample RifGroB2_FD_183994 | JGI IMG/M metagenome (GOLD analysis project Ga0209317, IMG submission 183994) | Soil microbial communities from Rifle, Colorado, USA - Groundwater B2 (SPAdes) (version 2) | ecosystem: Environmental > Terrestrial > Soil > Unclassified | place: Rifle, Colorado | collected...
GGGGGAGGTTGGGAGGGGGGAAGGTTGTGGCTTCTTGGAAGAACTGGCGGGGTTCCCCCTCCCTAGCCCTCCCCCTCCGGGGGAGGGGACTTATTCATCTCGTTCTCAAACGCCATCATCTCGTCCCCAAGTGGAGTTTGGGAAGAGATGATTGAGTAGACTTATTATCTCTGCAGCGCCGTATGCTGACGCGGCCGGATGGTCACATTTACTTCTATGTTTTTATCGAGCTTTCCAAGGATTGAAATCATTCGGTCCAGCGTGAACCTTGCAAGCTTTGCATTTCGGATACGAGAGAACTCAGAATACGCTACGCCTGTAACTCTTTCTGCTTCGCGTGTACTTAGACCACGGTCATCCAGCATCCTGATAATCTCTGTTGCGAGGATGGCGCGAGCCTGCTCCAAGTCGGCATTTGGCCGATCAAAGTCATCAAAGACATTGCCGCTGCCGCGTATGATTTCCAAGTCGTCATTCATTTCAGTGCCTCTTTTAGTCGTTTAAGCCGATCCCGGAGGAGATCAACTTCTATTTGTGGTGTTTTTATGCCTGTTTTTGATTTCTTTTGGAACGCGTGGAGCACCCATATCTCAGCGTCGATCTTTACTGCGTAGAGTATGCGAAAGGCGTCTCCTTGTTTTCTGACCGCGATCTCGAACACGCCAGGCTCGACACCCTTAAATGGCTTGGCGTTATCTGATTTTCCACCTTCCGCTGCGATAGTGAGAGCATTCAGCATGTCGAGTTGTTCTCAGGAAAATCTAAGAAGTCTCGCCGTGCTGCTTTGATCCATGAAATGGGTCTGGTCTTTTTCATTTAATATATTGATGTTGACATATTTGTCACCAGATGGCAACTGCCTAGTTGCCTGCCTTTAGCCGTAATCAGTTTGCCGGCCGCATCATTTCTTTTTCAAAAGGCTCCCCCGCATCATGCCGAGGTACTTGTTCAACGGGTTGGACCGGGATAAAAAGGGGATTACCGGCTGCTCCCGGTGCCCCAGCACCTGCAGCCACTTGGTGATGGTCGGATGTTTGCCGACTCTGAGCCCGAGACGAAAGACCCTGATCGCCTCCTTCCTCCTCCTGGCTATCAGGTAAATCAGTCCTAAACGCAGGAAATGCTCGGGATTCCTCGGGGCCAGCTTTATCGCCTCCTGGCACAGGCTGATGCTGGTTTTGGTATCACGTTTGTTGTAAGCCAGAGCGAGCGCGTACTGCGAAAGATGGTCCGGTGAGCGCTCACTTTGCAGGGCCGCCCGTAGATATTGCAGGGCCGACGGGTAGTTCTTCGCCTCCAGCGCTTCCGTGCCCAGCTTGTAAAGCTCGGCTGCGTCCTGGTCCTCAGGGTCGTTCATGCGAGTTATGTCGGTCATTGGTCCGCCTTTCATGAATTCTTAATTCCAATGAATACAGCGCTGTTGATACTATAACATCAATGTGAGGAAAAGATAACGCTTCCAGCCGTTCTAACTGCCGCGTCCATGGCGGCTTCCCGATTATGAGTGGCCGGGGTTGAAAAAAAAAATGATCTGTGCTCTAATGATACGCTGTGGAAGAGTGCGCTTACATAGGATTGGGAACCAATCAGGGGGACCGAGAGCTCAAGCTATTAATGGCGGTGGCTGAGCTTGGCAAGTTGCCGGGGACTCGCGTTACAGCCCTTTCGTCTTTCTACGAGACGGAGCCGGTGGGCGGCGTGCCTCAGGACAATTTCTACAATGCTGTTGCGTGCATCTTCACCTCCCTCACCCCCCTGGCACTGCTCGACCACCTGAAACGGATCGAGGTCGAGGTATTCAAACGCGTCCCCGCCGTGCACTGGGGACCGCGCAGCATGGATCTCGATATCCTGCTCTACGGAGAGCTGGTTTACTCCTCCGAGCGGCTCACCATCCCGCACCCCCATCTTGCCGAGCGGCGCTTCGCGCTGCAGCCGCTCGCCGATATCGCCCCTTCTCTGGTGCATCCCGGCCTCGGGAGGAGCGTCGCCCAGTTGCTGGCATCACTTACCACCACCGACAAGGTGGTGAAGATTTAGATACAAGGGGGATAGGTGCGCATTCTCATCTGGATTCTGGTGGGCTATTTGGTGTATCGTATGCTGCGTACCAAGGCGGCCCCCGTGATAACAAAAGAGTCCGTCGCGACCGAGACCTTCCAGGATCCGGTTTGTGGCGTGTTTATCTCCGAGGACGATGCGGTCGTCGGTAACCTGGAGGGGAAGCGCTATCACTTCTGCTCCACCGGTTGTTTGCAGCAGTTCCAAGAAAAGATCCAGCAGCAGAAGTAACCAGGCAACAACAAACCTAAGCGGAGGAAAGATGAAGTTTTTTATCGACACAGCGGACGTTAAGGAAATACGCGAGGCTAACGAACTTGGGCTAGTGGATGGGGTTACCACCAATCCCTCCCTGATCGCCAAGAGCGGCCGGCGCTTCGAGGAAGTAATCAAGGAAATCACCGGGATCGTTGACGGACCTATCTCGGCTGAGGTTATTTCCCTCGAGCACGACGGTATGATCGCGGAGGCCACGGAGCTGGTCAAGATTCACCCGAACATCGTAATCAAACTGCCGATGACCCCCGAGGGTCTGAAGGCTACCAAAACACTGACCGCCAAGGGGATCAAGACTAACGTCACCCTGATCTTCACGCCGATGCAGGCGCTGCTTGCCGCCAAGGCAGGTGCCACTTATGTTTCGCCCTTCGTAGGCCGCCTGGACGACATCTCCCAGGACGGTATGGGAATCATCGAAGAGATCAGGACTATCTTCGACAACTACGGCTATGACGCCCAGATCATCGTGGCGAGCATCAGAAACCCGATTCACGTGCTCAATTCGGCGCTGCTCGGCGCTGACGTCTGCACCATCCCGTACTCCGTGATGCTGCAGCTCGCCAAGCACCCGCTGACCGATGCCGGGATCAAGAAGTTCCTGGAAGATTGGGAGAAGGTCCCCAAGTAGTCATTTTGGCAGGTTTTGAAAAGGTGACGCAAGCAAGATGGAAAGGGCTGATTAGCTGAAAGGTTTCGGTTGATCGGGCCTGATCGTTTTTGTTCAGCGTACAGTTAAGAAGTAGATGATAGGGGGGCGGGTCCTGGACCCGCCCTTCCTTTATGCCGGATGGTTATTCTGCGCGGTTTCTGCGCTGCATCCAGACGTAGACCGCAACGATTATCGAACTGAGCAGCAGCACGACGAAAAGCGCGTGGTGCGAATACTTCATGATCAGCTCCTGCTGGCTCCCGATGAAATATCCGATGAAGGTGAGCACGGTGACCCAGATCCCGGCGCCGAGCAGGGTATAGAGCGAGAACTTGAGGTGATTCATCCCAGCAAGCCCGGCAGGAAGTGAAATCAGGTGCCGGACCACCGGCAAAAGCCTGCCGATGAAGGTAGAAATCTCGCCGTGCTTCAGAAAGAAGATCTCCACCTTGGCGAACTTCTCCTCGGTGATGAAGACGTATTTGCCGTACTTGAGAATCAGCGGGCGCCCCAGGTAATGAGCGGCGAAATAGTTCGCGTAGGCACCGACCAGGCTACCAATCGTGCCGCAGAGGATGGCCATCGTCATGCTCATCTTGCCCTGTTGGGCCAGGTATCCCGCGGGCGGCATCACCAGTTCGCTCGGTATCGGTATGATGGAACTCTCCATCGCCATCAGAAGGAAGATGCCAGGATAGCCCAGCGTCCCTATGGTTTGTAACAGCCAATCTACTACTGCATGCATGCGGAACCTCTCCTTTTTCTTTCGTTGCGGCCGCATTTTATACGGGTCGCGGCGAAAAGACGACTAAATAATATCCTGCCTGCGCAAAAGCTAATTGGCTCCCTCCAAAGATGTAGGGCGATTCGAACGACAGTTATTCCGGACCCATTTGGTGCTCAAGTCACTGTGGCAGGGTCGGGTCTTCTCCTACAGCCAGGAAGCGGGAGTTGGAGCTGCAGGTAGATCCAAAAGCTTGAATATATTGATCTAACAGGACGGCCATGAAAAAACAGATTTACGTAATCGGACACAGAAACCCCGACACCGACTCGGTCGCCTCAGCCATAGCCTACGCCGAGTTGAAGCTGGCGCTTGGCAGTGAAGCAGTGACCGCCGCCATGGCGGGGGCGCTCAACCCGCAGACCACCTGGCTACTGGCCCGGCTCGGCATGAAAGCACCGCTCTATCTCGCCGACGTCCACCCTAAAGTGCGCGACGTCATCCGGCGCACCCCGGTCACCGTGCAGGCAACGGCTCCGCTTTTAACCGCCTTGGAGCTGTTTCACCATAACAGCATCAGGATGCTTCCCGTGCTGGATGACGGCGGTGTACCGACCGGGGTGATTCCGCTTTTGAAGATCGCCGAGCGCTCGCTTTTAACCGGTCAGGAATCGCTCCGAGAGATTTCCGCTTCGCTCGCCTCGCTTGCCGCCTGTCTGGAGGCACGCTTTCTGGCCGGAGCAGCCGAGCTTGAGGTCGAGATGCTGCACCTTTTCGTGGGAGCCATGGGTGAGGGGTCATTTACCAGTAAGATTGCCTCTTTCGACCCGAGAAGCCTGGTGGTGGTGACCGGCGACCGGCGCTCCATTCAGATCTCCGCTATTGAGCGCGGCGTGCGCCTGCTGGTGGTTACCGGCGGGCTTTGCGTCGAGGATGATGTGGTGCAGTTGGCCAAGGAGCGCGGTGTAGCGCTTCTGACCACGCCGCTCGATACCGCGGCCACCGTGGCGCGGGCGCGTTTCGCCACTCCGGCGGGACATCTGGCCGAGCCGCACTACGAGAGCGTCTGCGTCAGCGAACCGCTCGGGCGCCTGCGGGATAAGCTTCTGCACACCGGTGAGACCGCGGTCCTGGTGCTGGAAGAGGACGGGACGCTGGCCGGTGTGGCCACCAAATCGTCCCTGTTCGCCCCGCTCCCCTATGCGCTTATTCTCGTGGACCACAATGAGCTGTCCCAATCGGTGCCGGGCGCGGAGGATCTTGAGATCCTTGAGGTGATAGATCACCACAAGCTCGGCAACCCTCCGACCAGTAACCCGATCCCCTTCATCACCGCGCCGGTAGGGAGCACCTGCACCATCGTCGCCTCGCTTTACGAGGATCACGACGTCACTCCCTCGGCCGCGATCGCTTCGCTGCTCCTGGCAGGCATCCTGTCGGACACCGTCATCTTGAAGTCCCCAACCACGACCCGGCGCGACCGGGATGCGGTCAGCCGGCTGGCACTATTGGCGGGGCTTGACTGGGAGGAGTTCGGCGCCGAGATCTTCGCCGCCTCGGGCGCTCTTTCAGGCTACGGCAGCCCGGAGCGCGTGGTCGGTTCCGACTTCAAGCTCTTCAGCCAGGGCGAGGTCCGCTTCGGGGTGGGCCAGGTGGAAGTCTTCGGCTTCAGCGAGTTCAACTCCATGAAGCGCGAACTCAAGGGGGCGCTAGCCTCGCTGCGCGACAAGGAGGGGCTCGATCTGGCAGGCCTCATGGTGACCGACATCTCCACGGAGAGCACCATGTTCCTCATGGAGGGAGGGCAGGCCTTCACCCGTTTCATGGGCTACCCACAGCCCGAGCCGCAGGTATTCGAGATGAAAGGGGTCATGTCCCGCAAAAAACAGCTGGTACCGCACCTGATCAAGGTACTGGGAGGACGCTAGATGGGTAGATCTTTTCTGGAAAGGGTGGCCGGCGAGGTGCTGGTCGGCGACGGCGCCATCGGAACCATGCTCTACGCCAAAGGGGTGGCGCTGGAGGCCAACTTCGAGCACCTGAACCTGGTCCGGCCCGAGCTCGTGCTGGAACTGCACAAAGAGTACATCGCAGCCGGTGCCCAGGTGATCGAGACCAACAGTTTCGGCGCCAACTATGTGAAGCTAGCCGCCATCGGACTGGGCGGGAAGGTTGCCGAGATAAACCGGCAGGGCGCTCTGATCGCGCGGCGCGCGGCGCAGGGGCACGATGTCTTTGTGGCCGGATCGCTGGGACCTTTGGGGCGCGGCAAGGGGGAGCTTACTCCGGACGAGGTCAGGGAATGCTTCCGCATCCAGGCCGCGGCGCTGGCCGAGGGTGGGGTGGATCTCCTGATCCTGGAGACCTTTGCCGAGTTGGAGGAGCTTGAGTGGGCGGTGGCTGCCGCTAAAGAGACCGGGCTTACCGTGGTGTCCAATCTCGCCTTTGGTGAGGGGGCCAGGGTGGCCGGCGGTATCGAGGCCGAGGCCGCGGCACTTCGACTGGTGGCGGCCGGTGCCGATCTGGTCGGGGCCAACTGCGGAGCAGGTCCGCTGGCGGTCTTAGCCACGCTGAAGAAAATAGCCGCCGTGACCGAACTCCCTCTGGCTGCCTACCCCAACAGCGGCTTCCCCGAATATCTGGACGGGCGCTACATCTACCGTGCTACCCCTGAGTATTTTGCAGAAAAGGCAGTGGAAATGGCCGCAGCCGGTGCCAGCTTGATCGGCGGTTGTTGCGGCACTACGCCCGAGCATGTGAAGAGCATGGCCCAGCGCCTGAAGGGACTCCGCCCGACCCAGCGCAAGGCCAGCCAGCCCGAGAGCCGGTCTCTTGCCGGATTCGGGGCTACAGCTGCCGGGGGCGGATTTCTCGCCGGATGGGGCAAGGAAATCGTGATCACCGTTGAGCTCGATCCCCCCAAGGGGCTCGATTGCAGCAAGATCGTCGCTGGAAGCCGCGCACTTAAGGAAGCGGGCGCCCACGCCATCAACCTGGCGGAAAATCCGCTGGCAAGGGTCCGGATGGGGAACCTGGCGCTCGCCTCGTTGGTGCGGCGCGAGGTCGGCATCGAAGTGATCGCACACGTCACCTGCCGGGACCGCAACCTGATCGGGCTTCAGTCCGACCTGATGGGGGCGAGCCTGCTCGGCGTCAGCTCCATCCTAGCCGTTACCGGCGACCCTGCCAGCCTCGGTGAGGAAGCGGGGGCCACCTCCGTGTTCGACCTGAATTCCTTCACGCTGATCAAGCTCCTGAGCGAGCTCAATCGCGGAGTGAACGCCCTCGGGAGCCCCATCGGTTCCGGCACCGGCTTCACCATCGGCGCCGCTTTCAATCCCAATACCCCCAAGATGGAGTCGCAGGTGGCAAGGCTTGCCAAGAAGGTCGCCAACGGCGCCTGTTTCGCACAGACCCAGCCGATCTACGACCTGAACAAGCTTGCCCAGATGCTGGAGCTGACCCGGCACCTCGGTATCCCGATCCTGCCGGGTGTTTTGCCGCTGGTAAGCGGCAGGAACGCCGAATTCCTGCACAACGAGGTGCCGGGCATTGTCATTCCTGAAGAGATCAGGCAGAGGATGGCGGGGAGGGTAGGGGACGACGGCGTCAGGGAGGGGCTGGAGATTGCCAGGGAGTTCATCGACGGTGCCATTGGACAGGTGGGAGGCTTCTACCTGATACCACCATTTGGCAAGCACGAGATCGCGCTGGAGCTGGTGAAGTATATAAAAGGCTCTGCAGAACCAAGGGCGTGACCGCGTAGGGGCGAACCTTCTGTTCGCCCGGGTTCAGTTAAATCCCGATGGAAATGGTAACAACAAAACAATATTTGACCTGCATCAATTCCAAATCAGACAAAGGAGCAGATGATGACCCAAGATTCCAATGCGAAGCAAGAGACCGTTGTGAAAAAAGACCTCCTTCAGAAGGGCGCCATACTGCAGCGCGACCGCGAGACTTACGCCATCGCACCGCACATTCCGGGCGGATTCACCGACAGCGAAACCCTCAGGAAAATCTGCGACGTGGCAGACAAGTACCAGCTCGCTCTCAAGATCACCTCGGCCCAGCGCATCGCCATGATCGGCGCCAAGGAAGAGGACCTGGATGCCATCTGGGAGGACCTCGCGGCGGAGCAGGGCGCGGCGATCGGGCTTTGCGTTCGGAGCGTCAAGATCTGCCCCGGCACGAACTACTGCAAACGTGCGGTTCAGGACTCGGCTTCGCTTGGTCTCAAGATCGACAGCATCTATCACGCCATGGAGCTCCCCAACAAGATGAAGATGGGGATCTCGGGCTGCCTGCTCTCCTGCTCTGAATCCGGCGTCAAGGACATCGGTGTGGTCGGGACCAACAAGGGGTGGCGCATCCTGGTAGGCGGCAACGCCGGACCCCGCCCGCGGCTCGGCGAGCTGCTGGTGGACGACGTCAAGGACGAGGCGGGAGTTCTGGAGATCGTGGCCAAGGTAGTGGAATTTTACAAGAGCTCTCCTCAGCAAGGGCGTATCGGCAAGCTGATCGAAGAGATGGGGATTGAAGCTTTCAGGGCCGAGATACTTGGAACCGACGATGAACTGGCCCCCGTGGTCGGCAAGTAATATGAGACGATTAGAGGTACAGGCGGCGCTGCGCCGCGAAGGAGTTCACCTTGGCTCTCATTGAAGATGCATTGTTCACCCGGATCAAGAACCGGGTCGGCAAGGCAATCTCTGACTACGACCTGATTTCCGAGGGTGACCGGATCGCCGTAGCGGTCTCCGGCGGCAAGGATTCTTACGCCATGCTGCACATGCTGGAGACGCTGCGAAAGCGCGCGCCGATCAAGTTCGAGATGGTGGCGATCAACATAGACTCAGGTTACCGCGGCTACCGTGGCGACATCATAGAGGAACACCTGCAGGAACATGGCTTTACCTATCACATGGAGAAGACCGACCATTACGGCATCATCTCCGAGAAGCGCAGGGCCAATTCTTCCTATTGCTCCATCTGCGCCAGATTGAAGCGCGGTTCGCTTTACGGTCTCGCCAAGCAGTACAACTGCAACAAGCTTGCGCTCGGGCACCACATGGACGACTTCATCGAAACCCTGCTCTTGAACCAGTTTTTCGTTGGGTCGCTGAAGTCGATGGCTCCCAGCATGCTGGCCGACAACGGAGTGACCACGGTGATCAGGCCGCTCGTCTATGTTCCGGAGAAAGATATTATCCCGTTCTCACGCAACAACCGTTTTCCGGTGGTCTGCTGCTGCTGTCCCGTGTGCGGCACCGCCGACCTGCAGCGTAAGAAGATGAAAGAGCTGTTGACCACCCTGGAGCGCGACAACCCCATGGTGAAGAAGAGCCTTCTAAAGGCGCTCTCCAACGTGCATCCCAGGCATCTGCTGGATAAGGGGCTCACCAGGAAGCCTTCCTGACGTAGATCGGCGACGATGTCCTTTACTGTCAGATATCCAGCGTAGACGACGATTCCCAAGGCGAATACCAGCATTGGTTCCATGTGAGCTACCTCCATCCTTTTTTGATGATGCGAGCATAGCACGGGGTTGCGACAGAATATGTCGCAAGTGGAAAGCTCTCAGGCCGTTTGTCCTTAATTAACCGGATCAATGCTGATCTTCAGCTAAAGAAACTCCCTCCCCTTCAAGGGGAGGGTTGGGGTGGGGATGGGGTTTGTTCTGGCGCCAAAACGACCCATCCCCCTCCTGACCTCCCCCTTGAAGGGGGAGGAACGTGAACAGCGGAAGATCGACGCTAATCTGGTTAATTAATTGCCGCACGCAGTGTTCGGCGCCTAATAATTTAACAAGGCAGCTAATTCACATATAAAACGGAAGGTGATTTAATGGCAGAGAAAAACGTGCAGCGGGTAAGGATAGCGGTCCAGTGGTGCTTTCTTTTATTCTCCATCTACCTCGGAGTAGCTTTTTACCAGTTCGTGCAGTATTTCCGAACCGGCGGCGCTACCCCTTTTGTCGCGCGCCCGGACGGAGTCGAGGCCTTTCTACCGATCTCCGCCCTGGTCAGCCTGAAAGGGTGGATCACCTCCGGCACCATCAACACGGTGCACCCCGCCGCCCTGATGATCTTCCTGGCGACGGTGCTGGTCTCGCTTCTTCTGAAGCGGGCCTTCTGCTCCTGGATCTGTCCGGTCTCTACAATTACCGAGCTGCTCTGGAAGGTCGGCTACAAGATATTCGGCCGCAACTTCACTATGCCGCTCTGGCTTGACTGGCTCATGAGGCCGATAAAGTACCTGCTGGTGCTCTTCTTCCTGTTTTCCATCATGCTGCTGATGTCCGCCGAGAGCGTGAGCTCCTTCATTCTCTCCGACTATAACAAGACGGCCGACGTCAAGATGCTCGATTTCTTCCTGAACATCTCCGGGACCCCGCTCGTCGTGGTCGTGACGCTCCTTTTGCTGTCGGTTTTCTTCAGGAACCCCTTCTGCCGTTTTCTCTGCCCCTACGGCGCCCTCCTTGGGGCACTGTCGCGGTTTTCGCCGGTAAAGGTGGAGAGATCCGAAAGCGCCTGCATCTCCTGCGGCGGCTGCAACAGGGCCTGCCCTTCCCACATCGACGTGATGCACAAGGTAAGGGTCTGCTCCGAGGAGTGCATCGGATGCCTGCGCTGCGTGAGCAGTTGTCCCAAGCCTGAGGCGCTGCAGATGCGTGTCAAGGGAGGCAAGGTGGTGCCGGGATTGGTCTTCGCCGCCCTTGTGGTCATCATCTTCGTCGGCGGTAGCGTGGTCGGGAGAGTGACCGGCCACTGGCATAGCGAGATCGAGAAGGCCGATTACCAGAGGCTGATAACGGGGCCTGAGATAGAGCACCCTTAGCGCGCTGCAACGGGGATGGGGAAGTGACCTAAGACGCAAAAAGGGGGATGGCATCGCTGCCATCCCCCTTTTTTGCATCTACTTTGATCTCTACTTCAGAGCTACCCTTCTTCTTCCTCACCCAGCGAGATCTCGCGGTAGGCGCGATCTTCCTCGAAGCGCTTGGTCTGAGCCTGCTGCTTCTCCAGGTCGGCTTTGCACTTCACGCAGTGGCGTGCAAAGGGAACGATCTTCAGTCTGCCCAGCGGGATCTCTTCTTCGCACTCTTCGCAGATGCCATACTCGCCTTCGTTGAGACGAAGCAGCGCCTCGTCGATGTTTTTCAGCTTCTCGCGCTCGCGGTCACCCAGAAGAAGGCCCAGTTCGCGGTCGCGCTCGCTGGAAGCCTGGTCGTAGATGTCGCCGCTCGGCTCGTTGACAGGGATGTCGGAACCGGACTTAAGCGTCTTGTTGATCTCTTTTAGAGTCTCCTCTTTCAGCTTCAGGAGCATCTCTTTCATTTCGTCAGGTTTTTCTGTCATGTTTTAATGCACTCCGTGTGTTCGTCTGTCCCTCAAAGCGACGCAATAATACAGTAATAGAGGGTCATGTCAAGTTAAAAGGGCCTACTCCACGATCTCCCCGATCAGGTCGTAATCGGAGGAATCGGTAATCTTCAAGCGCACGATATCGCCCACGTTTGCATTCCCCGAGGTGATATAGACCAGGCCATCGACATCGGGTGCCTGCCTCGATGAGCGACCCTTCAGAAGCAGATCGGTCTCCTCGCTGTACCCCTCGACCAGCACCTCTTCCTCGCTGTTCACCAGGGTCCTGTTGTGCTTGAAGGATACCCGCGCCTGGGTCCGCATCAGCTTCTTGTGGCGCTCCCGTTTGATCCGCTCTGAGGTCTGGTCCGGCATGTCCGCGGCCGGGGTCCCCTCTTCGCGCGAGTAGCAGAAGACGCCGAGCCGGTCGAAGCGGGTCTCTTCGACGAACTGCAGCAGCTTCTTGAAGTCTTCCGTGGTCTCCCCCGGAAAGCCGACGATCAGGGAGGTCCTGATGGCCATGTCGGGTATCTCGGTCCTGAGCTTAGTGATCAGGGTGCGGATATCCTGCTCGCCGCTTCTGCGCTTCATCCGCTTCAGGATCGGGTCGCTGATATGCTGGATCGGCAGGTCCAGGTACTTGCAGACCTTGGGCTCGTTCTTGATCAAGGCGATCAGGGAATCGGTCACCCCGTCCGGGTAGGCGTAGAGCAGTCGGATCCACTTGAGCCCTTCCATCTTGGCGAGTTCGGTGATCAGCCCTTCCAGGCTGGGCGAGTCGGGAAGGTCTGAGCCGTAAGCCGTGATGTCCTGAGCGATCAGGTTCAACTCCTTGACCCCGCCGTCCACCAGCTGTTGAGCCTCCTTCAAGAGGCTCGCCAGCGGACGTGAGCGCATGGCGCCGCGCAGCGACGGTATCACGCAGTAGGCGCAGTTGTTAGAGCATCCCTCGGCGATCTTCAGGTACGCGGTGTAGTGCGGGGATGACTGCAGGCGGGGCAACTCGTCGTTGTAGACGAAGTTCGGGTCCCCGGTGTAGCAGAGTTGTTCCGTGGTGGTCTTTTTCTCGGCGATGATCTCTGCGATGCGCGGGTAGTCGCCGGTCCCGATGAAGATGTCCACCTCGGGGAGTTCCTTGGCGAGCTCTTCCTGGTAGCGCTGCGGCAGGCAGCCGGTGACGATCAGGAGTTTGCAACGGGCGTCGTGCTTGCGGTCGGCCAGGTCGAGGATGGTGTCGATGCTTTCCTGCTTGGCTTCCTTAATGAAAGAGCAGGTGTTGACGACGATGATGTCGGCCTGCATCTCATCAGTGGTCACCTCATACTGATCCCTGGACAGGTAGCCCAGCATCACTTCGGCGTCCACCAGGTTCTTCGGACAGCCCAGGCTAACCAGGCTGACTTTTTCCTTGATCTTCTCGCTCAAAAAAATTCCCCTCTATCTTATATGAATCCGTTTTCTGTCCTCGGTTCAGAACCGCAAACTGTCTGTTTAACTTCTGAAGTTCACGAACTGCATGTCGACATCGAGATCCTTGGACTTCAGGAGCGCGATCACCTCCTGCAGGTCGTCGATGTTCTTTCCCGTCACCCGGAGTTGATCGTCCTGGATCTGGCTCTGCACCTTCAGTTTGCTCTCCTTGATGATGGCGCCGATCTCCTTCGCCTTCTCCTTGGAAATGCCGACCTGGAGGGTGATGATCTGCCGTACCATGGAGCCCGAGGCCTGCTCGATCTTGCCGTACTGCAGCGCCTTGGGAGAGATGTTGCGCTTGATGAACTTGGACTGGAGTATCTCTATGATCGCCTTCAGCCTGAAGTCGTCGTCGGCTAGAACCTTCACCGTCTCCTTCTCCAGGGTTACCTCGCATTTCGACCCCTTGAAGTCGTAGCGTTGCCCGATTTCCTTGACGGTCTGGTTGATGGCGTTGTCAACTTCCTGCATGTCCACTTTTGAAACGATGTCGAATGACGGCATTATAAACCTCCGAAAAACAGATTAAGGTCAAGGCTGATTGAGCGCGGCGCGCCTGTGTCAACCTCGACCCCTATTGAAATTCAGTTAACTGTCTGGATGGGATCTTAACCTTTGATCCGGCTATTTGCTTTTGACGGTTTCCACGCCGGCCGGAACCTTGAAGTTGAATTTGCCGCTCTCCATGCCACGGTTGGTCTTCACCTTGCTGAACTCGATCCTGGTGCTGTTGCCCATCTGGTCGATGACCGTGGAGGAGACGATGGGAAACGGGGTGCCGGGCCGGCCCTGGGAGATGAAGTCATCCACGGCAGCGCCGGAGACGGTCAGTTGCAGCTTCGCCATGGCAGGGCTCTTTTTCTTGGGGGTCAAATCGAGGAGGTAATTTTCCTTCTTGTCCCGCTGCTCGGCTCCGAAGGCGATGTCGAAATCTTTCGAGACGTGCCCCATCCCCGCCAGGTAATTGAGCGCCACGCCGCTTCCATCTTCGAAAAGCTGCGACAGTTCCATAACCATCACCTGCTTTTGCTCCGGAAGATAGTACCAGACCGTCTTGCCGTTGGAGATGATCTGCTGTTTCGGCTTAGTGTAGTTGAAGCGGAACATGGCGTCTTTGCCGCTTCCCTTCTTGATGAAGAGTTGCCCTCCGCCCTTCTCTTCGCGCTTCATCGCTTTCAGGGTGCTCTTCTGACTGAAATCCGCCTGCAAGTCGTTCAGTGTGGAATACCCCTGCTCCAGCGTGCGGATCACCTGGGAGAGTTCAGCGCCCAGGCAAAAGGTGGCGCCTAGGACGACCAGCGCCAGGGATAAGCTGAATATCTTTGCCAATTTCATGGTTTTTCCCTCTTAAAAGTTGTGAAGGCGACCTGTACGCTGTCGCCTTCTCCTGCTTTATTTCGTTCCGGCGCTGAATCTGTCTGCGTCGCCGGAAAGCATCCATCGTCTCTAAGGGCAGGTGACAGCTACAGTTTGACCGGGCATTTTGCCACACAACAAGATATCCTGCAACCCATTTTCATGCTGCCCCCAGGGCTCTCAGGATTGCACTCAGCGATTCCGGTTCCGGCATCAGGAAGATGCTCCCGTCGCATAGAGAATCGGCTATGGAAAACACTGTGTCGATCATGAGGATGCTCTCCTCGTTGTCCGGGTGCTTAATGAGAGGGGCCAACACTGCACCGGCCTTGCCTGTTACCAGGGTCGGGACCGAGGGGAGCAGCGTCATCTTGAGCATGGTGCCGAGTGCGTTGAGGCAGGCTGAGGCGAGGATATTTCCCACCTCGTTCAAGGTAGAGACTTCAAGCCCCGACAGCTGCAGGCCTGCCTCATTCCGTCGCCCCAGCAGCAGCTCCAGTATGCGGTGCGCGTTATCCTGCTGGAGCAGGATCAGTATGGTGCCGCGCACGTTCCCCAGGATCTGCAGGTGCAGGCTGATTACCTCCTGCGAATCGAGCAGCTCGATGAGGCCGGCAGGATCCATGAGTTGCAGGCGAGGGACCCCGATGCTGACCCCCTTTCCCATTAGCTGCGACAAGGCGGTGGCGGCATGTCCCATGCCAATGTTGCATACCTCGGTCAGTGCGTCCAGTTCGGCATCCTGCAAGACAGGGATCGACATGTAAGGCCTCCGAGGGTGGTGCAAAAAGGAAATATGTTCAACTGCGCGACAACCTTAAATAGGCAACGGTCGCCGGAAAATTATGCATCCACAGCAAATCGGCGAGATCCGGGGGGCACTGCCATTAAGTTAGCGATGATGCTAATCCTGATACGCTGCACAAGCCCCCTCTCCCTTGATGGGAGAGGGACGGGGAGAGGGTGAAAAGCCCGTACGGGCAGTGCTTAACTTAACGGCAGTGTATCCGGGCGGAAAACCCGCAGCTACAGCAGGTCAGCGACATCCAAGATGGTGACGATCTCGCCGTCGCCAAGCGTCGCCCCTCCGGCCACCCCTCGTACCTTGGAGAGCGGCCTCCCCAGCGGCTTCACGAAAAGCTCGTGCTGGCCGAGAAACCGGTCCACGACCAGTCCGACCCGGCGCCCCTTGGCTTCGGTGACAAAAAGCGGCACGATGCCGCTCGGGAAGCGACCCAGCGGCATCCCAAGGATCCGGTTCAGGCTTAAAAGCGGAACCGCCTCGTCATCCAACTGGAACACCTGACGCTTGCCGACCGTCTCCGCCTGCTCGCGCCTCAATTCTACGGTCCGGTGCACGGCGGTAACCGGCACGGCGACCTTCACCTTGCCGCACTGCACTACCAGCGCATGGATGATGGCTATGGTCATGGGAACCATCAGGGTGAACCGGCTACCGGTACCGGGCTCCGAGTCGATGGTCAGGCTGCCGCCCAATTTCTGGATCGACGCGTTCACCGCATCCATCCCGACGCCGCGGCCGGAGACGTCGGTCACCTCCTTGGCAGTGGAGAAACCGGGTAGGCAGGATAGCATCAGGGCCTGGCGCGGCGAGAGGACGACCGCCTCCTCGGGGGTGATCAGCTTTTTCCGGATAGCGGCGGCTATCATTACCTGCGGGTCCATGCCGCGGCCGTCGTCACTTACCGTGATGTGGACCCGGTCGCGGTCCCGGGTGACGGAGAGCTTGACCAATCCTCTGGCCGACTTGCCGGCCGCTATGCGCTCGGTGCTCGGCTCCATGCCGTGGTCCACCGCGTTTCTGAGCAGGTGGTTCAAAGGATCGGTGAGCTGTTCCAGGATGCCCCGGTCCAGCCCAATCTCGCGCCCCTGCAGTTCAAAATGCAGATCTTTACCGCTACGCTTGGCAAGGGCGCGCACGGAGCGCTGAAACCGGTCGCAGATCGCGTCAAACGGCATCAGGCGCACCTTCATCACCTCGTCGTGCAGGGCACGCAGGAGCTTGGAGGTTTCGGATACCGCCTCGTTCAGTTGGGCCGAGCCCAGGTCGCGGCCGATGTTCAGCAGGCGGTGCTTGTTGGTGATCAGCTCGCCGGTCAGGTTGATCAGGTGATCCAGCAGCTCGGTCCGGACCCGCACCGTGCTCACCTCGCCGGCCGCTTCCTTCCCTTTGTCCGCTTCCGCCGGACTCTGCGCCTGCGATGGCGCTTGCGCTTGAGACAAGCCTTGCGCCTGAAACGAGGCTCGCGCTTGGGACAAGCCCGGCGTTTGAGACGATGCCTGTGGCTGAGAGGAGCCTTGCGCCTGTGCGGGGCCTTGAGCCTGCGTCGATGCCTGTGGCTCCCCGGCCGACTGCGATTCCGGTTGCGCCTGCGGCGGCATATAGGCTGCCAGTCGGCGCGCAAAATCGCCCGGCGAGCGGCGCGGTTCCAGCTCCTGCTCCACGTCGTTCAGCAGTCCTTCAATGAGATCCGCCCCCTCCAAAAGCAGGTCGGCCACCCCCGCCTCGAAGGCGAGCCCATCCTCCCGGACCCGGATCATCAGGTCCTCCATGCTGTGGGCAACCTCCACCACGTCGCCGTAATCCATGGAGGCGGCCATCCCCTTGAGGGAGTGGGCGCCTCTGAAGAGGGCGTCGATGGCGGCGCGGTCCGAGGGGGATTCCTCAAGGCCGACCACGGTAACGTTGATCGTCTTCAGGTATTCCCTCGCTTCCGAGAGGAACAGATTTCTGTACTGCGACATGTCCATGGATTAGCTCTCGGCTGCTTCCTTGAGCACGCGGGCCACCAGCTCGGGATTGAACGGCTTGAGGATGAACGCCTTGGCGCCAGCCTCGTGCGCGGCGGTGGTGAGCGATTCCTGCCCGATGGCGCTGCACATGACGATCCTGGCGGCGGGATCGAAGGCCATGATCTCCTGGAGCGCCTCGATGCCGGTCTTGTTGGGCATGACGATGTCGAGCGTGGTGAGGTCCGGGCGAAACTCCTTATACTTGTCGACCGCCTCTACGCCGTCCGACGCCTCGGCGACGACTTCATACTCCTCTTCTTCGAGTATGTCGCGCAGCATTTTCCTCATGAAGAGCGAGTCGTCTACTATCATGACCGTGGTGGACATGGTACCTCCTGGTTGATCCTGCTGTAATGCCGACGGTTTGCGCCGCCGGTTGAGTCGCCCCTATAGCCCCTGTTCGAGATCGAGAAGCAGCGCCTCGAGCCGGAGCAGGCGAAAGCTCCCCTGTTCTGTCACAAGCTGCGCCGCCGTCAGGTGGTCGTCGCCCGGAGACTCCTCTGTTATCGCCTCCCGGCTGACGATGGAGGTGACGCCGTCCACCAGGATGGCGAGGCCGGCAAGTTTCGGGTCCAGCACCAGCACCTTCCCCGGCTCTGCGTGCGCGCCGCGCCCCAGGTAGAGTCCGAGATCGATGAGGCTGGTCAGGGTGCCGTGGAAGTTTATCAGCCCGATAAAGTGTTGCGGCGCACGGGGGATCGGAAAGCTGACCGGTGGCTCCATGACCTCGCTGATTTCCTGGAGGTTGCAGGCGAAACCCTCGCCCGCGGCAGTGAAAAGGAGGAAGCGCTCCTCGGTCACGGCTGCTCTTCCCCTGCGATCTGGAATTTCTCCACCGACAAGAGCAGCTGCTCGGCAAGCTTTGCCAGTTCCTGGGTCTGGAACACCATCTCCTGCATAGCCGCCGACTGCTGTTCCGTTGCGGCGGAAACCTCTTCGGTCGACGCGGCGTTGTCCTCTGCGACCTTGGCGATCTCGTCCACCATGGTCACCATCTTCTCGGCACCTGCAGTCTGCATCTGCGACAGGTCCGCGATGCTGTTTGCCTTGCGCTCCGTTTCGATGACGGTGGCGAGGATCTGTTTGAAGGAATCCGCCGTGGTGTCGATGTTCTTTTTGCCGGCCACGATGCTTTGGGAACTCTTGGTGATGGTCTCCTGCAGTTTGCGGCTCTCCACCTTGACAAGGTCGATGGTCTCGACGATCTCATGTGCCGACTTGGCGCTGCCGTCGGCGAGTTTCCTGACCTCGTCCGCCACCACGCCGAATCCCTTGCCGTATTCGCCGGCCCGCGCCGCTTCGATCGAGGCGTTCAGCGCCAGGAGGTTGGTCTGACGCGCCATTTCCATGATGAAATCGGCAATTTTACCCACCTGCTGCAGTTTCGCATTGAGATCCATGAACTGCATGCCGATCAACTCGACGCTGTCGAAGAAGCTTTTCATCCGCTCCAGCGAATCGTTGGCGAGTTCGCCGCCCCGCTGTGCTGTGAAGCTGGTGTCCCGCGCGGCCTTGGCGGTCTCCTTGGCGCGTCTGGCCACCAGGTCGACCGATATCGCCATCTCGTGGATTATTCTGGAGCCTTTGGCCACCATCTCTGCCTGATTTTCGGCGCCGCGGGAGATCTGCTCGATCGCCCCTGCCACCTCCTCGCTGGAGGCATTGATTTCAAGAGCCGTCGAGGAAAGGGTGCGTGAGGATTCGGAGACATGCTCGGAGGTGCCCCTGATCTGTCGCACCAGCGTCCTCAGGCTCTCCTGCATGGTGTTGATCGAGAGCGCCATGTCATGGGTCTCGTCGGGAAAGCGCGAGGCAGGTATCACGACGTCCGAGGAGAGATCACCCTGGCTGATCGACTCGGTAGCGCCGCGCAACAGCGAAATGTTCTTGGTGAAGCTTTTCGAGAAGAAGGAACCCAGAATCAAACCGATGGTCAGTGCCACCAGGTAGGAGAGAAGATTAGTGGCCTCAGGAGAGTAGTCGAGGAGCTTAACCCAGGCGGGGATGAAGGCAACACTTGCGACAACAGCCAGGAATCCGAGGATGAACTTGTACCCGATCTGGATATACATGGGTGAGGCTCCTTTAAATCACTTGGTAAATTCTTTCAATCGGGCAAACGGTTCGAAAGCGCCTGCGCGCCCCGCCAAACAGGGTCTCCGATTTGCCCAGCACCAGGATGCCGCCGCTTTTCAGGGCGTCCGCGAAGCCGTTCAGAATCGCCTCCTGTCTCCCTCTCTCGAAGTAGATCAGCACGTTCCGGCAGAGAATCAGGTCGCACTCCTCGCAGCCGATCTGTTCGTTCAGGTCGGCGTGGCGCAAACTGACCAGGGAGCGGATCTCCTCGTTCAGCCGAAAGCGCTCGGCTTCCAGGGTAAACCAGCGCGACAGCAGCTCCGGCGAGAGTTCGGCCAGACGGTCGGGGTGGTACAGGGCCTTTTTTGCCCCCTCCAGCGTTTGCAGGTCTACGTCGGTGCCTGTGATCGAGAACATTCCGGCGCAAACGGCCTCCGGGTAATGCTCGCGCAGCATAATGGCCAGACTGTAAGGCTCCTCTCCCCCCGCGCAACCGATGCTCATCAGGCGAATCCCCGGCCCTCGCTCGCTTAGGAGTTCCGGCACTGTCTCATGGGCGATCTTATGAAAGGTGGAGGGATTTCTGAAGAAATGGGAGACATGTATGGTCAGCACCTTGAGCAGGTGCTCCTGCTCGGCGGCGTTTTCGGTAAGTAAAGCGCTGTAGGCCTCAGGCGTGGGGGACTGGGTGGCACGGATCCGGATGTTGATGCGCCGTTTGATGCACCGGTCCTTGTATCCCTCCAGGCAGAATCCGGAACGTGCCTTTAGCACCCGGCCGATGGTGTCGAAGGTCTCGGGCGGAATCTCCGGGTCGCAGCTAAGCACCTCGGTCAGCATGGGGCGCCGCCGAAGCTTTCCACCTTGTGTGGTGCTGCTGGTGCAGTCGGGTACATCCAAAACCCCTGGTAAGAAAAATAATGAGGACGCAGAGTTGAGTCAAAAATTGATAGCAAATTGCGCGTCAAAAGTCAATCGGGGCCTGATCGCGCAAAATAAAAGCCCCGCCTGTTTAGGGGGCGGGGCTTTTAGCTGGCTTTAGGACGCCAGATAATCGGCGATCTTTTCAGTCAGGGTGGCGTAGATTTTCCTGCACTGCGCTTCGTCGCGTTCCAGCAGCGTAACCCGGAAACCGAGCAGGCTGGTGTTGAAGGAGGAGAGCGGTACCACGCAGATCCCGGTGTGCGCCAGGATGTAATATACGAAGCGTTTGTCGGCAGCGACCCCCGGTGCGTTGACGATCCCCTCGACCAGCTGCCGCACCTCGGCGTTTTCGATGGGAAGCGTCTGGGTGTGGTTCAGCACGCCGTCGCGGAAGGGAACCGCCATGTAGAAGGCGCCGTTGGTCCGGTTCACGGCGAGCCCGGGAACCTTGCTGAGCGCCTCGTAGGTGATGTTGCTCATCCGCTCGTAACGGGAGATCCTCTCCTTCAGATAGATCTGATAGTTCGGGTGCTTCATGATGGCAGGCAGGCAGCGCTGCGGCAGCGTCGTGGAGCAGACCTCGTTCATCTTGGAGGAAAGGATCGAGTTGATGAACTTCTTGAAGCGCGCATCGCGGTCGCCGTTATAGACCTCGATCCAGCCGCAGCGCGAACCGGGCCAGGGAAGTTCCTTGGAGATCCCCTTCATGGCGATGGCGGGCACCTCCCCGATCAGATCGGAGATCGGCACGGTATTCTGGCCGTTATAGACGATATTGCTGTAGACCTCGTCCGCGATGATGAAGAGGTCGTAGGCCTTGGCGATGGAGACGATCTGTTTCAGGACCTCCGGCGGATAGACCATGCCGGTCGGGTTGTCCGGGTTGATGATCATGATCCCCGAGATCTGCGGGTTGTACTTGACGTGATTCTCCAGGTCCTCCATGTCGGGGTACCAGTTGTCCTCAGGCTTCAGCCGGTAACAGACCGGAATCGCGTTGGCGTGGGACGCCTCGCCGATGGAGTGGGTGGTGTAGGTTGGGGAGGGCATCAGCACCCGGCTCTCCGCTCTCAGGTTGCCGTACACCTTGGCGATGGCGTCTCCCAGTCCGTTGAAGAAGATGATGTCGTCGGGGGTTATCTGGGCGCCCCCCCTTTTGTTGGTGATGTCGCAGACGAATTCGCGGGTCTCCAGGACGCCGCGGGTCGGGCAGTAGGCGTAGCTCTCGTCGTCCATCGCCTCGGCAGCCACGATCTCCTTCATCCAGAGAGGAATGCACTCCCCCTTGACGATCGGGTCGCCGATGTTTTCCCAGTTGATCTTCACTCCGAAGCGCTGCACCTTCTCGGCTACAGTGACGATATTTCTGATCTCGTAGGTCAGTTCTCCCGCGCCGGGAGCGACAATCTCGTTGCGCATCTGGTTCCCCCTGTAGTATTTCGTATATAACTTCGGATCTAGCCGAGCCACTTTGGATACAAAAAAGGCCGCGGGGGTCCCCCACGGCCTTCAGTCAAATCTAGTTTTTCTGAATTAGCAGTGGCGGCTCTGTAAAGGTCTGGCCGCCGCTGCTAAGCATATGCTGTATGGTGTAACGCTGTTAGTATTCATGGTTAGTTCGAATAGCATGGAGGTGGGGCAAAGTCAACGTTTTTATACGCCTTCGGGCGCCTCAAGTGAGACGGTGAGCCGGCCGTCGCCATCACGCCACCTGAACCATCCTGAGGGAGCTTGCAGCCGCGCCCAGTCCCCCTCGACCTGGAGCAGTCGTACTGCCTGATCCCGGGTCACGGTTCCATTTTCGGTTGCTTCCTCGCGCGGCTCATGCCTCACCGCGTATAAAACCTTTTTCATTCCGGGAAGTATGCGCAGCTGGCGTCCCGGGAGGAATTCCTGCCAGGTCAGGTAATCCCAGGATCGAGCCTGCTCGATCCACCCTTCTCGGCCGGCGTCGTCGTAGGCAATCCGGGTCCAGCGGCCTCTGCGCGCGCTCACCGCAAGAAGCGGCTCGACTGAGTTCCCGGCTAACCTGGGGAGCGAGGCAGCCTCAAACTCGGCGACTCTCAAAAGCCCGGGCTCCTGGTAGAGGAGTATCCTGCTCTTTTCAGTGGTCGGGTCGGGTTTGAGCGCCAGCAAGCCACTACCGCTGTAGGGGCGTGGACGCGGCGCTGCCGCGAGAGCCGCACCGGCACTAAAGATGAGCAGAAAAAGGGTGATTAACAGGGGACGGATCATCTAATCGAACAACCCGCGCAGTTGCTCCAGGTATGCAGCTACCTCCGGGGACCCCTCTTCCGGGGCGAAGGGGGCTTTCTCCTCGGCGCTAAGCGGCTGGTAGGGGCCGGCTTTTACCTCTAGAAAGATGGTGCCGCTTTCCAGGGAGAGTGCGCTGTGATAGACGCCGGACGGGATGTCGACCGCCACCTTGTCCCCGCTTGCGGCAAGCCTGAAGCTCGCGGTCACGGTTCCGGAGGCGTCGAATCTCACGATGCCGAGGCTCCCCCTGATCATGACCAGGGTCTCGTCCTTCTCCGGATCCTGATGGCAGTGCGGTCTGATGTAGGAGCCGGGTTCGATGGCGTTGAAGAACCTGTGGCAGGCGCTGGTGTCGCTTGGGTGCAGGTTGTGATTCATCCTGAGTCTGGGCGACTGCTGCGCCGCGGCGGAGACCGCGTCCAGTACGGCGTTATCGATTATCTTCATCTGCGCTGTCCGCTACGCTTCCACGAGTGCGAACTCGTTTCCGTCCGGATCGGCGACTACCGCCATCTTGCCCCAGGGGGTGCTCTCCAGCGGCTCGGTGAAACGGGCACCTTTTTCCGTCAGCCTGGCGCAAAGCTCGTCCAGCCCCTTTACGTTCAGGGTAATCCCGGTGTGGCGCCCAACCAGCTTCTGCGCCGCATCGTGCAGCGCAAGCGCCACGCCGAGCGAGGTTCCCTGTCCCGGGAAGAACTCCATCATGGTTTCCGTCTCCTGTCCAGGCGTAAGACCCAGGGCTTCGCGGTAAAAAACGCGTGCCGCCTGAAAGTCGCGCACGAATACAACTATGTTCTTAATTTTTTCTACCATAGGGACCACCTTCGATGATATGTTGTGACAGCGTTTTAATACATAGCAGAGTGGGCGGGCGCTGGCAAGGGGTATTCGTCGCAGTCGGCGAGGACGGCGCCTCCCCCGAGGGGGTCTCTGTGGAGCAGCGATTTAAGCCGCGCGAGGTCTACGTTGCCTCATCTTACCTGGCGCCCGTGGGGCGCTATAACGGGCGGGAGCGCGAGGCGCTGAGCTTTCTGGAGCTGGCGGAAAAGGCGGGCGAGCTCTTTGCCTCCAGCCGCCTGAGGCGCGCCGATATCAACGCCGTGGTGGTCGGCTGTCAAAACCCGGTGGCCTTTTCCGGGGTGGACAACACGGCGGCCAAGGTCGCCGGCGTGCTCGGCATTTCCGGCGCCAAATCGGTGCTGATCGACACGGCCTCCTCCTCCGGCGCCTCTGCACTGGAATACGCCTACCTGCAAATCGCTTCCGGCCGCTGCGACCACGTGCTCGCCATCGGCATCCAAAAGATGAGCGATGTACCGACCTCCAAGGCGACCAGCATCGTAGCCGGGGTCATCGACCGTGACGAGGCGGAGTTCGGTCTGACCATGCCCGCCTGCGGGGCTCTGGTGGCGCGCTCGCTGATCGAGAGGCTGCAACTCTCCACCGAGGAATGGACCGCTTTCTCGGCGCTGCTCACCCAGAGGGCGCACCGCTACGCGGCGCGTAACCCCGAGGCCCATCTGAACTTCGAGATTCCGCTTGAGGAGTACTACCGGCAGATCCAAAACGGCAAGAACTACCGCTACTGGTGGCCGCTTCGCTACCACGACTTCTGTCCCATGTCGGACGGCGTCGCTGCCGTACTCTTGAGCGCCACCCCGCACGAGGTGATCGTTTCGGGGGTGGGAAGCGCCACCGACATACCGACCATTGCGGATCGCCCCTACTTCCACAGCTTCCCGGCCACGGTGCGCGCTGCCGCCGAGGCCTACGCCATGGCGGGGATCAGGAACATCACCGACTTCGCCCGCAAGATCCACGTCAACATGCATGACCCGTTCAACGGATTCGGGCCGATCAACATGGTCGATCTGGGGTTCGTACACCGGCGCCGCATTGTCGAGGCTCTTTTGAATGACGAGCTGACCGGGGAGCGGGGGAGCTTTCCGACCAACATCACCGGCGGTCTCAAGGGGCGCGGCCATCCGCTGGGCGCAACCGGCATGATCCAGATCGTCGAGAACCACCGGCTCATCATGCAGGGGGGCTTTCAGATGGGGCTGGCGCACTCGATCGGCGGGCCGATCAACAACAACGTGGTCACGCTTTTGGAGCGGACC
>Ga0209317_1001208_pt1 | contig 24063 bp, 20 predicted proteins | sample RifGroB2_FD_183994 | JGI IMG/M metagenome (GOLD analysis project Ga0209317, IMG submission 183994) | Soil microbial communities from Rifle, Colorado, USA - Groundwater B2 (SPAdes) (version 2) | ecosystem: Environmental > Terrestrial > Soil > Unclassified | place: Rifle, Colorado | collected...
CTAACGCCCCGGCTACGGCAGCGTTTGAATTAAAATGATTTTAATAACATATCAAAATCAGGTGTTGGAAGGATAAAATATTTTTCTTGATTAACGAACTCGAAGCCATTTACAGAAAGGTAGCACAGTGAACGACACAAGTCCTTTTGTTGAATCCCATTTTCTGGAAATGATGATGAAAAAAAGCGGGGAAGAAAGGATGAAATTAGGTTGCCTTCGATAGCCACTTAAGGTGAGAGTAAACCCCCCGCACTAGGGTCTAAAAATTGAAACTCCCTGAAAATCAAGAAGAGACCAAGCAACCCTTCTTCCCTTCATTCGCTATGACGGACGGAAATGTTTCTTTTGAGGTGTTTCTTCATCATGCAGGTAATCCTTCAGAAGCTTCAGGCAAGGCTCTTTGCCGCTGACGGTGTCCATGTTGATGTAATTCACCCGATCTTTATTTGCTTCTATCCAGCTCAGCACAATCTCCATTTCACCCATTTCGATTTCAGTAAGGACGCTATGGTTTTGGATATTTGTATCTAAAATTCTTTCTACACCGGAAAAGTTTACTGCATCCCTTAGAATTTCATATCGTTGCAATGGCAGTCCATCTTTCACAAAAAACAGCTCCAAACTTTCCTCTATCGAAGAAGGTAATATCACAATGAAATTTTTCAAGTTCCCGTATCGTGCCGTTCTTTCATGCACTTCGAGTTGCTGGTTTAATCCCGGACGGTATTGTTGTATCAGCCGATACTCCAGTACCATCGCTGCGAGTTCAGAACCGGTTTCCTCATATTCAATCGTGTACACATGATTCAGCAAATCAGTAATCTTTTGCAACCGATCGGCAGTATTCCAAAAATAAGAATTCAGGCGCATTTTTAGATTCTTTGCCTTGCCAACATAAATGACATCGCCATTTTTATTCTTCATTTTATAGACGCCGGGCCTCTGAGGAATTGCCCACAAAAAGCCTTTATCAAAGGCATATTTGCTAAAAGCGACAGCGTCGATATCGGGGTATTGAAACGCCAAGACCTCTTCTATGGTGCTGAATCCCTGTTCTTGTAACAGTTCTCTGCACCGGGAAAAGATTTCTGCAATGGCATAAACCTCCCTTTCCGTACGCCGGATATCAATAACAGGAAGTTTAAAGAATGCCGCTATGTCATTGATTGATTTCGGCTGAAGGTCTGGAATGAGTTTCTTTACTAAAAATTTCAAGCATAAGGGGGGATTTTCAATCATTTCATTTGACTTGATCAATACCGCATTCAGTCGATTTATGGAGGAGTGAATATCATATCCAATCAGAATACCATCTCCAACAAAGTCATAGAAAAGACGCACGACCTTTTCGAGAGGGATTCCGCCTTTCACTTCTTGTGCGAAATCTGCGGGCAGAAGCATAGTTTGTACCGTTGATACACCAGGATTTACAAGGGTATGAAACCTGTCTACTATCTTGTCGCCCCTTAATTTGTGTGCGCTGATTTCAACGATTATTCTGGATTTTTCGGGTGTGTTTATTGTCAACAGGCTGAGAAGGACAAACACTCCCTCTGAAATGGGCGTGCCGCCTTTTTCAATAATCTTCCAGCAGCGGTGTTCATCTACGGAAAATCTGCGGTCTCCTGAAATCGCAGTCTGTATCAGTTTTTCACTGATGGGTAGCGAGGCGCCTTTTATCTTCAATACCTGCTCAACAATTTCCTTGCTGGCGGCGCCCGCTTTTTGCGACTTCAGATATGCATATATTTTATCCCGCATGGTATAATTGATTACCTTGAATTCTGCAATCTAATCACAGAACAAATAAACCTTTGTTTGAATTGAAATGCTTCAATGAGGGTCATGCGGCAAGGATCATGCGCCTATGCGTGTTTTATAAATAAAAAAAGAGGGTTTCATCCCTCTTCCTATTCACCGTATGTAATTTGGCGTGTAAAACCGTTCGGTCGATAGCGTGTAATAAAATTTATTTCCTGCATTCCCCTACTAATTTTTGATAGGTCGAAAACTCCCTTTGCGCCTCTTCCTTCATACCCTTTCTTTCGTAAATAATACTCAAACCATAATGCGCCTTTGCAAAATTTGGATCGACTCGAATTGTCTCCTCAAGCGCACTGGCAGCCTCATCCAAAATCCTGTTCTGCGAATATGCGCTGCCGAGGTCGAAGTATACGGCCGGGTTGTAAGGATTCACCTCAATAGCCTTTTGTAAGGAGGTAATCGCATCATCAAGAACCCTTTTATCAGAATAGGGGTTCTGAATATTGTAATGTGCCGCCGCTGCCTTTTGAACTGACGCTATAGCCCTGGCAAGCACCTTCTTGTCTGCATATGCTTTACCAAGCCTATAATGGGCTGCTGCATTGCCGGGATCAAGTTTCACAACAGCGCTGAATTCTTCGATTGCCTCATCGAATAACCTCACATCAGAACACACGACTCCAAGATCATAATGCACGTTGGGGGTTTTGGGATCAATCTCTATCGACTTCTTATAAGCATCGATAGCGTCGACAACATTGCCTTTGGCGTAATAGGTCAAACCAAGATGATAATGCGCCTGGGCATGATGCGGATTGATGTCGGTAATTTTTTTGAATTCAGTCACTGCTTCGTCGAGCAGCTTCTTATCCAGATATATCTTGCCTAAACCAAAATGAGCGTCCGTATAATTTGGATTAATCTCAATAGCCTTCATAAATGCACTGATCGCTTCGTCTCTCTGATTTCCTCCGATATAAGCTGCCCCCATATTATATTGAGATACGGCGTCTTTGGGATTGCTCTCCGATGCCTCTTTATATTCCGACACAGCATCGTAAAACATCTTTCTTGATTTATAAATATCTCCGAGCTTGCTGTGCGCCAGGGCATTACGGGGGTCAAGTCGCACTACGGACTTCAGCGCCGTTACTGCATTATCCCATTGACCATTTTCTGCGTACAGCAGCCCCAGTTGAAAAAGAGCGTCCTTATAGTTTGGATCGATCTCGACCGCCTTCTTTAGCTCTTCAACAGCCTCGTTCGACATGGTTCGGTTACTGTATGCCATGCCCAGATTGTAGTGTGCTTCCGCCAAAGCGGGATTAATTCGAATCGCCCTCTGATATGCGCTTATAACCTCATCAGGCATATCAACCTTAGAACATCCGTATATGCCTCCAGAAACTAATACTGCCATTAACATCAATATTTTGAATGGCGATACTAGATTCTTTATCATTATCGGGTCTCCCAATAAAACGGTTATTGATAAATAAATTTATCTCAACTACAGATACTACGGCTGAATCCAGTAATTTTCAAGGAAATATATCAAATAGGCTGTATATTGTCAAATGTTTATTTAATAGATATTTAGATAATTTAAAGCCGATTACTCCCAGCCGAGTTTCCGAATCTCCTTCACAGACCTTGCAACTTCATCAGAAACCTTTGTAACCAATGCCTCATCCTTATACCTCACGTTGATATTGTAGACAATTTCATTCTGGACGAGATTTCTTTCAAAACTGTATTGTTGTAATTCCATGGAGTTCCTTTCCAGTATTTCAGTAATAGCCGTAAAATCGGGTTCTGAGCCGGATACGCACAGCTTCAGCGTCTTATACTTATCACGTTTGATACTACGCTCAAACAGAGGTAATAATAACAATGCAAAAATGGCCAGCAGGGTTGTAAAGAGCGCTGGCAAGTAACAATTACTTCCAATTGCCAAACCAATACCTGCCACGACCCATAAAGAAGCGGCGGTTGTCAAACCCCTTACGGTTGTTCTCATTCTCATAATAGTGCCTGCGCCTAAGAAACCGATCCCTGTCACTACCTGTGCGGCAATCCTGGCCGGGTCAACCCGTATAATGGAGTCGGCGGCAAATGTTTTGTATTTTTCGAAGATATGCTCGGATACCACCATCATCAGGGTAACGCCCACACATACCAGGATGTGTGTCCGCAACCCTGCCGGCCTTCCGCGCCTTTCCCTTTCCCACCCGATAACCCCGCCTAAAATGGCTGCCATGAGAAGTTTTCCCATAGCGTTATCAAAGCCTCCTATAATGCTTAAAAGGTAAAACATATTTGCTCCTTGTATAAATATTAAATTTATAACACTGATAACATATTTTATTCAGAAGACTTACGTTGGCGCTGAAGTATAACGGAGTCAATAATCAATGTCAAACATTTATCTGCTTCTATTTATTTTCTTTTTTAGCAAAAATCCAATAAAGAATCTATAGCTTAAACCGATTATTATCCTTAGGAAATTATAGTATTACCCAGTAAAAACTTCTTTTTTGTGTAAGTTTTCAGGAATAGTGACGTGTGTCGAATGACGAGTGACGAGTAAAACGCCACACGCCACTTGTCTTGTCTTCACTGCTTTGGTTGCGGCTTTGCTGCGTTATGGAATCAATATCATAACTAGGGCAACCTTACCATAGAATCCATTTCTTTCAAGACATATCTAATCCTGATGAAATTTTGCCAGCCTGAATAATTAAACTTTCAACATTTCTTTTTTTAAGAAGATACAACTTATTAAAGAATAGTTTTTTAAATAAGCAGTTAAGGCATGATTTTGGCTTATAAACGATGACAACAAGATTGAAAGTAACACGATGCTCAGGAATTTCAATCTTTTGTGATTCCCCTCCCCCTTTCTCCCCCTTAAGGAGGGGGACAGGGGGAGGGGATAAATGGGTGTGTAAGTTTGCCGCCCCCCCCAGCCCCTATGGTAGCTCAGGCGTCCTCGCCTGACATTATGATATGAACAAACAATTTTATATTGACATTTCAAAATCATATGTTTAAATAACCAATCGTTGGAGCAAAAACCCTTTCCAAAACCACACTCTTTAGGGAGGTGTAAGCCATGAATTATAAACAAATCTTCCTCAGCATATTTACCATTACCATTGGATTAGCGTTGACAGCTTATACTACATACGGCGCAAACCCAGAAGTAACCAACGTCCTGGCATCACAACGCACCGATGGCTCTATGCTGGTGGATATTTCTTATGACGTTTCAGATGAAGACGGCGACTCCGTTACAATCTCTGTAAATGTTTCTGACGATGATGGTTTCACCTACACCGTCAATGCTACAAGTCTCACAGGGGACCTCGGTTCAGAAATTACATCCGGTACAGGAAAATCCATTGTGTGGGATGCAGGGACGGATGTTCCCGGTGTTTCCGGTACAGAGTACAGGGTAAAGGTGATTGCCGATGATGGAAAGGGTGATGAAAGTACGCCAAGCTATAAAGCCAGTGTCGTCCTTGGTAAGGCGCTAAAGTATAGCGCGTTCAGCAGTAAAAATTCTACCTTTAAAAGCAGTTCGGCAACTGGTAATATTCCCGGTCAAAGTATGATTGTCAAAATTGTAGATAAGGTCGTAAAGACTCTTGATCGCGTATTTCAAACAAAACCAAAACAAAATTTGAATGTCGCTTACCCGAATTACACTCCATACGGCACAGGGTATCCGAGTTATACTCCTTACGGGACAGGGTATCCAACTTACACTCCCTATGGTACTGGTTATCCGGGCTATACGCCTTACGGAACAGGATATCCAAATTACACCCCTTATGGTACGGGATCCCCATATACCACCCCCTATCCAACGGGAGGAAGTAGCGGAGGCATAGAGGGATTTACCTATAATGGGGACGGTACTTTCACAGGCACACCAGAGGAAGGGGTAACTGTTACACTCAGCTTTTACAAGTCTGATGGAACACAAATAACCGTTGATATGACCGATTACACAAATTATCTTGAGGGCGGAGCGCTTTACGGCGAAGACACAAGTACCTTCTTATTCCAGAGTGAAGCCACGGTAAGTGTTGAAAAGAGCTTCGCTACCGTCAATATGCATATGACTTCTGAGAAGGAGCAAATAAATGTCGGCGGTTGTCCGGAAGAGGTGAACATGTCGGGCACCGGTACCTTTGAATTCGAAAACATCGGAACCGGCGATGCGACCAATATAACGGTAACGGTAAAAGAATGTGGTGATGACATCACGGGACATGCCGATATTTCAATAACGATCGATGGCACGGATTGCGTGATTTCTCATGATTTCGATAAGGACGGATGCCAGGGAGGACCTATTACCTGCGATGGCGTCCAGACAGGAGAAGTAACGAGGGACGACGATGGGAATCTTTATTATTGCGAGCCTGATTGCAGCACAGGTGAAAAAACCCCTATAGACGAAAGTGTCTTTTTTGGTTCTGGTAGCTGATTTATTCATGTCGCAGCAACTGTAGTCACTTTGTGAAATAAGAAATTTTTACTGCGTAATAACAGGAGGATATAAAGATGCGTATCCAAGCTAAAATATTCGGACTGATTTTCATAGTGTCTATCACGGCATTATTCATAACAAAGAACGCTTTCGCAGGCACTGGATTTGGCATCTCTAATAAGTTTACCCTGGATACAACTGGCGTATCACCAACTGCCACACCAGAAGCAACGCCGTCTGTAATCAGTGTTACCGTTCGCATCAATCCGAAGGTAATTAACTTGAAAGGCAAAGGTAAGTTTACCGCCTTTGTCAAATTTCCGAGTGAATATGACGTCTCAAATGTGGATGAAAACACTATCGAATGCGAAGGAGCTGAGGCTGTTAAAACCCGCGTATTCCCCAAGAAAAACACCTTTAAATCCACATTTAAAATCAAAGATTTGATAGACGTTTCTCCTGGCAATTCCGTGTCTTTCCAAGTAACTGGCAGTCTCGTTACCGGTGAGAATTTTGAAGGCAGCGCTCTGGTTAGGGTAATAAGCCCGGGGAAAAATTAATAAGCATTGCACATGTTTTTGTAAGGGTTCGGCCATCAGCAGTCGGTATGAAGCTTATACTTTGTTACTGATCGCTGACCGCACACCTTTTTAATCGTATGTGTTTTTAATATATTTTCACTTCTTCAACCTCGAATCGATTTTCTCCTCTTTTAAGATAACCCATCCGGATCTTTGGATCATGTTGAAAAATCAAGAGCCAGCGCTCTTCGAATGCCTGCTTTAAAATCTTCTTCTTATTTCCCAGCGTTTCCAATGGAAACAGGTCGTATCCGGTAATATAAGGATACTGGATATGGGCAACGGTTGGCACAAGATCCGCCAGAAAGAACGCCACCTGTCCTTCAGATTCGATTTTTACACATTGATGATGGCGCGTGTGACCTCCAATCTTTACGAGGGAAACCCCGTTATCCACTTCTACAATCTCATCGTCTACGAGACAGAGATACTGTGGGTCACCGATAGGCAAAAAGTCTTCTGTTATGTAACTCGCCTTAGTCCGTTCGTTGGGATTTAAGGCAACTTCTAACTCTCCCTTCTGGATGAAGTATTTTGCCTTTGGAAAAGCAGGAACAATCTCCCCCTTTTCATTAAAGCTTGTGTTCCCGCCAGTATGGTCAAAGTGAAGATGCGTGTTAATGACGATATCAATATTTTTAGGCTGATAACCAAACCGATACAAAGATTCTAAAAGGTTGGGTTTTTTATCGATACCATAAATTTTGCAAAACTTCTCGTCGTGTTTTGTCCCAACCCCTGTATCGATGAGGATATTGTATTTCTTTGTCACGACCAATGGACAATGGAGGGACAGTTGAATCCTGTTTCTTTCATCGGGCTGGTACGTCTTCTCCCACAGGACCTTTGGTACAATCCCAAACACAGCCCCACCGTCCAGGTATATGGAACCGTCGGTTACAGGATAGATTTCGAACTTGCCGAGCTTCATTTCTCACATCCCGATAACATAAGAATCTCAATATTATTATGCTGCTTTTGAATTATTATACGAAAACCTGCAAAAGATTACTACATCCATGTAAACAATATAACCATTATGAATATCAGTACACGAAATTTATTAGCCAAAATTTTATTGAAAAACAACCCTATATTGTGTAGTTATAATCACGGAAAACCCTTTGATTCGTGTCGGACTTTTATATTTGATTGCCTTTTGATAATTTTTATAAGGAATAATATCTATGAAGATTATTAATAAATTCACACTCGGTTTCATATTAATGATAGTCGCTTTAAACAGTTTGTTCACAAAGACATTATTTGCCTGGTCAACCGGGCCTGAAGCTTACCGGGCAGGCGCACCAGGCGATAAAGGAACTTGCAACGACAGTGGTTGTCATAATTCCTACTCGCTCGATTCAGGTACTGCAGAGTTCTCAATTACCGGACCTGCCTCTTATACACCGGGAGAAACAATCAAATTAAAGGTTTCATTTGGCAGTTCCAGCGGAAAATTGCGCGGTTTCGAAATGACGGCAATTGACGCCGATGATAATCAGATTGGGAAATTTAAAGCGATAGGGAAAACCACACAAGTTATAAAACCCAATGATTACCGGGGACTAAAAAAAGAAGACAAGGGTACTTATATAGAGCATACGCGCAATGGTAATAAAAAGAAAAGTTGGAAGGTCAAGTGGATCGCCCCAGCCAATGCTACGGGGACAGTGACATTTTATGCCGCTGGAAACGACGCAAACGGCGATGGCACGAACTCCGGTGATTACATTTACACAACCACACGGGAAATACCAGACGCACCCACTGCATCCGGACAATAAATTGTGATTATTTACAGTATTCCAGTATAAAAACTTTTTAAGCTTTTTAAAGACTGAGACAAGTGACACGTGACGAGTGACGGGAGTAATATCACTTGTCACCCAACACTCGTCATTCGTCACATATTTTAGTTACAGCTTCAACAAGCTACAAATGTCCGTTTTAATTTAGTATAAAAGGTCTCTTATGAACTGGGTTGCGATAGACTTTGAAACAGCAAATGAAAAGTATTCGAGCGCCTGTGCACTGGGAATTGCAATAGTTGAACATGGTAGGATTATAAAAAGGGCTTCCTGGTTAATAAGACCCCGTGAGCTTTACTTCAATTATTATAACACCTATATCCACGGTATCACGAAGGAAGACGTAAGGGACAAGCCTCAGTTTAATGAACTCTGGGGCGAATTTAAGCCATTTCTCGAGGGAAAAATTGTTATTGCTCACAATGCAAGTTTTGATATAGGTGTTTTACGCCGTCTCCTTGACGAATATGGAATCCCTTACCCGGAACTTCATTATTTCTGCACTCGTGTTCTTGCTAAAAAGGTTTGGCCAACTTTAAATAGTTACAGACTCAATATGCTTTCTGCACATTTCGGCATCAGCCTTAAACACCACGATGCGGAAGAAGACGCTGTGGCATGCGCAGAAATTTCGTTGCGATGCTGTGATGAAATGGGTGTAAGCAGAGTGGAAGACCTTGCAATGAAGTTTGGAATTACGAAGGGATGTCTGTATACGGATAATCAAAAACCAGCCAATGCAAAACAAAGAAAAGTGGATATGAAAATCCCCCCTTAATAAACTAGGGGGCTAGGGGGTTGTAAACTTGACCTCATGAAAATGGGGAATAACCACGGGAAAACACAACCCCCTGATTCCCCCTTTTCTAAGGGGGATTAACTGAAAACTTCTGTACATCAATAATATGCTGAGTAATTTTTCTCTCTTAAAACTTGTTGCAATTCCTTCTTTATGTATCGCCTTGTTTTGTACCGTACTTTTTGCTCAAACAAACAATACCGGCAATACCATAACGGGTTTAACGGAGTCAAGTGGTTTTACCTATAATAATTTTGTCTCCGGCAATTTTAAGGCCCAATATGAAGGCCGCTGGGCAGAAGACGAAGACGACCATGACATGTATGAATACCTGCGTTTTAAGACAAAAGATTTTTTTAACAATAAGGTGACTATAGCCGGTTCCGGAAGGTTATCGGAAGACCTTGATGGGCATGAGTCGAAAGACGGGGCATTTCGGGATATCCTCGATACGTACGACCGCAGTTACAACGGGCGCCTTTACTATTTATATGCGGACATCAAGAATCCGGTTATTGAGCAATCCAGTCTCCGTTTGGGACGGCAGTATCAATACTCTGTCGAAACCATTCTCTTCGATGGCGCAAAGTATGAACAACAGCTTGGCCCCGTTGCAACTTACGTCTTTGGCGGCATGAGGACGTCACAATACAGCAGCACCTATTTCGATACGGTGGCAGGAAGCGGGGTGTCTGTCCGTCCATTCATGGATACCATAACAAACCTGGACTACGTCCGTATTATTGACGATAATTACATTGATGACGAGGTGGGTTTCAACTTGTGGCAAAGAATCTATGAAGACTTAAATTTTTACGGAAGATATACCCTCTTAAACACTTTACCTAAAGATTTTCTTGTCAAATTGTCCTGGGATAAAATCGACTGGGACGCAAGTTTACAGTTGTCCTATTTCAGATTCCTCCATTCAATCTCCGAACAGAGCAACAATATTTCGCCATTTTATCAAATCCTTGGCACCTTCGAGCCATTTGACCTCATCAGCCTGACGGGTTACAAGGGTTTAGGGGAGACGTTCGGAATATCCAGCGGCGTGGACCACAGAAGCGTAATTGATAAGAACGATGAAAACACCTTCAACCGTGATTATAACAGGACCTTTTTTTCATTCATGGTAAACAACGTCCTTTTGGAGGAATCGAAGGTCACCTTTACGGTAGAATACTGGAACACGAAGGGTGTCGACCACAGCGCCGACCTAGGCGTTGACTTTGATAAAAAGATCGGCAAATTTGACGTTGGCGCTGGCACCGGCTACTCACTCTATAAATACAATTTTGATGGGAGCAGCGGACTGGAATCGCTTCTGGATAGCGAATATACAAGAGATATTGAACAAAAGATTAATGTCCGCACTTATTATATGAGGGTAAAATATTTATTAACAAAACAGTCTGATGTCAGTCTGCGGTGGTCATCTGAGGTAAGCGATACAGACCCGGAGACATATCATCAGATGCTGCTTTCTTACAGTACAAATTTCTAATATGAAGAACAAAAATTTATATTATACGATTCCCTTTCTGATGCTTACCTTCCTCATGCTGTTGGGAGGCTGCAAAGAGTCCGAAATTCATTACAGCCACGCCAGACACATGGAAAGGGGTTTAAAGGACTGCAATACCTGTCACAATTATAAAGAAGACCTTGAACCCAAATGGCCCAAGATGGCAAAATGCCTTTCCTGCCACATGAAGGATTTTGATACCAGCAACCCTAAATCTTGTTTGCTTTGCCACACAAGACCGGGCATGAAGATAAAGGTAAAACACCCTATCCCGAAAAAATATCGTGATTTAAAATTTACCCATAAGGCGCATCTTGAAAATAAGGTAGAATGTGTTCAATGTCACAAGGGTATTGAAAAGAGCGATGCAATTACCTTAGACCTTATTCCCGATATGTTTGGTACCTGCATTCCATGCCACAAAGAAAGAGGCGATGAGAAGATTGCATGCAACGTCTGCCACAAGCACATTAAAAAGAATCGCATGCCGCTCTATCACGAAGACCGATGGGTTAAACACACGGATGCGCGCTGGATACAAAAACACGGAAATGAATTCTATTACAATCAGGACTACTGCAAGCGATGCCACAATGACCTGAACTGGTGCGTCAATTGTCATCAGGACCAAAAACCCAGAAATCACAATAATGCATGGCGAAGGAAAACCCACGGTTTTGCCGCATCGTGGGAGCGAAAGAAATGCAGTGTATGCCATCAGGAAGATTTTTGTGAACGATGCCATACCAATACAACGCCTTTAAGCCATACGGCATCGTGGGGTGGCGCGAATACAAGGAATCGCCACTGTCTCAATTGCCATTTTCCCATATCAATGGTTACGTGTACGGTATGTCATAAGAGTCCGGCGCATCCTTCAGCTATTGATTCCCCTCATCCACCGTTTGTGGGGAACTGTACGCAGTCAGGATGTCATCCGGTAGGCAGGGCTGGCGAGCCGCCGCATCCTAAACCCATTGGTATTAATTGTACGGCTTGTCACAATAAATAGTTCCCGTTTGGGAACACGTAGGGGCAGGTTTGAAACCTGCCCCTACAAGATGACTTTGTGTTTATTTTGAAAATTTCTAGCATGAAACCTCACCAGCGGGTTCAGGTTTGCAACCTGAACCCATGAGTTTATTTTGACAATAGACCATGTACCATCAATAACGAAGTTTGAAATATAAAACGTGGGGTTCAAATTGCAAATTTGAACCCGCAATATTGACGATTTTTTGTTTATTTCAAAATCTCTACCATGAAATTTCCATTTGGTTTAAATTTTTTGGCTATTTTCCTGTGTGGTTGTATCGGCGTATTTATCGGCCTAAGCAGCTACACATTTTATTATGCACAGGGTGCATCCTATCTCTCCAATGACCCTAAGGCCTGTTCAAACTGTCATATCATGCGCGAACAGTATGACGGCTGGCAAAAGGCGAGTCATCATGCCGTTGCAACGTGCAATGACTGCCATATTCCGCACGAATTCATTCCAAAATATTTAACAAAATTAAAAAATGGTTTCTGGCACTCAAAGGGTTTTACCCTGCAGGATTTTGATGAGCCCATTCGGGTTCTACCTAAAAATCGTGTCGTTCTGCAGAAAAATTGTCTTCACTGTCATGGGGAGTTAGTGAGTGAAATCGCCACACATCCGGGCAATGATAAGAAAATGTTAGATTGTATCCATTGCCACAGCAGTGTCGGACACGGTCCGTCCCTTTAATTCTGTGCTTATAAGCAATGTAGGGGGACGGCGCTTCGTATCCCTAAAACACATAATTTTATGTATAGGAATTTCAAAGTTGCAGTTGCAGTGCGAACTGAAGTTCGCGCTACATTGAAAAAGCTGCCAAAGACAGCCTAATTTAAGGAGGAACAAGCTATGAGTAGTTTTCTGCCCGATTATTTTCGTGGAAATACAAAGATTATCTATCTGCTAACAATTGTCGTTGTTGCGGCTGCAACAGTAGGCGTTGTGCTTTTGCTGGAAAACGTCTCGCAGCGAAAAGAAGAGGCACGACAGCAGGTGTTTCGAGTCGTAGAAATAACGGAAGACACAATCGACCCCGTTATCTGGGGCAAGAATTTCCCGCGTCAATATGATGGGTATCGACGGACAGTTGATACAGAGCGAACCAGACATGGCGGGAGTGAGGCCTTCGAGAAACTTGAAGAAGACCCACGTTGGCGCGAGATTTTTAAAGGTTATGCCTTTTCCATAGATTACCGCGAAGACCGGGGTCATGCTTATATGCTGTCTGACCAGGAGACGACGGAGCGAATCAAAATAGTCAAACAGCCGGGGGCGTGTCTGCACTGCCATTCATCTGTTCTGCCTGCTTACCGTGAGGCTGGCATAAAATCCGGTATACCCGCGGATGAGGCACACAGGCAAGAGCAAATCATGAAAGGCTTTGAAATCGTCTGTGCCATGCCGTATGGCGAGGCTCGCAAGATGGTCTCCCATCCGGTAACCTGTGTCGATTGCCATGATCCAGAGACCATGCAACTGCGTGTTACTCGGCCTGGCTTCCTCAATGCAATTCAAAAATTAGCCGGGTCGGATGATCCATTACCCCATTTGCCCAGCATTGAACGCTGGCGCAAAGACGGTCGTAAGGGCGATTATGACGTCAATAGCATGGCAACGCGACAGGAAATGCGTTCATTTGCCTGCGGCCAGTGTCACGTAGAGTATTATTTTAAGGGCGAAGGCAAACTCCTTACCTATCCCTGGCACAAAGGCCTGAAGGCAGAGCAGATCGAAGGCTATTATGACGAAATGGGTTTTAAGGATTGGACACACAAGGCTAGCGGCGCACCCGTTTTGAAAGCGCAACATCCAGAGTTCGAGATGTGGAGTCAGGGAATCCATGCCCGCAGTGGTGTGGCGTGTGCAGATTGCCACATGCCTTACAGGCGGGAAGGCGCCATCAAGATCAGCGATCATAATGTACGTAGTCCCTTGCTGAACGTTGCCAATGCGTGTCAAACCTGTCATCACTTCAGCGAAGCAGAACTCAAAGCCCGTATCGAGTTAATTCAAGACTGCACAAGGACGTTAATGATTCGGGCAGAGGAAGCGGTTGTTGCCCTCATCCACGATTTGCAGCAGGCACAGGAATTTGGCATGCCTCCCGAACAACTGAAAACAGCACAAGACTTGCACCGTAAAGCACAGTGGCGGCTGGACTATGTGGCGGCTGAAAACTCCATGGGCTTCCACGCCCCGCAGGAAGCCGCCCGTATCCTGGGTGAGGCAATTGATTACGCACGGTGTGGCCAGCTTGAGATGGCGAAACTGCAATCTGCTGCACATTAAAACGTACTTACTCAACATTTATTTTTATTTTACCTTGCTTTACTATATGATGTTTGATAATATTCTATTGTGTTGTTCGGTTGTATTGTAAAGTCGTATTATATATTTGCGTTATATTAAGGCTACAAAGTTACAACTTTGTGGCCTTTTTTTTTGTAATTTTTTTAATGTGAGAGGGGGTGATTTAGGAATGGCAAATGGAACAGTGAAATGGTTCAATGACAAAAAGGGATTTGGTTTTATTTCCCAGGATAATGGAGATGATGTTTTTGTACATCAAACTTCAATCCAGACGGAAGGGTTTAGAACCCTTGCAGAAGGAGATAAGGTCGAGTTCGAGGTCATGAAGGACCAAAAGGGCTACAAAGCCACAAAAGTTGTCAAATTATAAATTTATCAAAAAGCACACTCTTATATTTAAGATAATCAATTGCAATAGATATGGTGTTTAAAAATATGGAGTAGCCACTTAAAGTATAATTATAATTACAACCAGAAGACCCCAATATCGGTAAAAGGATATTGGGGTTTTTTGTTTATGTTTTTTCTTGACATCAATTACCATCCGTGCTTATATTTATTACATACGTTTTTTAACAGAGGTAAACAAGGAGGAATACTTTAATACTTAACATATGCTGGTGATTTTCATAAATGGTTAAGTTGCTTAAAGAATGAAAATAAGCAAAGCATTACGATAAAGGCAAACCCAGAGTGATCGGGGGACGCAAAGTAAAGTGTCTTTAAAGATCGAGAAGTATCAAAAAAAGACAGCCTTACTGCCGAAGATGTTTTGGATGAATATCTTTGCAGTAAGGCTTTTTTTGTTTTAAGGGTATCTTCATAAATTTTTGTTAAAAATAATGGAATTATTAGAAATCACATTAATATTACAGGTCTTGGTTTTTATGAAAGGAGGATAGGCTTGTTTTCTACAAATTTCGGTTTTTCTATAAAGGTTGGTAGTCTTGACGCCGATAGTGTAAAGGTAAAACCCCTGGAAAGTAATACGCACAATAGTAAAAAGTATGCTGTTACTGTATTTGAATTGCTAGAGCCTCTGGTAGATATTTTTGAAGAAACGGATCATACCCTGATTGTTGCCGATATGCCGGGAGTAAACGAGAAAGATATTCATGTTGATTTAAAAGACGATATATTGCAAATCTCGACCAAGACCAGCGAAAAGAATTATCAGAAAGAAATCCTCCTGAAAAAAAGTTTTACTGAAGACAAGGTCGTTCATAGTTATAAGAATGGAATACTTAAAATTACACTTACAACCTGAAAACCCCGATATTGGTAGAAAAATATTGAGGGTTTTTGTTTGAATAATTTCGCTTCAGGTATATTCAGGAATTTTCACATTTCTTAAATACTCCGCCGCCTTCTCAGGTATGAGTGGATTGATATACATGCCTGAGCCAAGTTCAAAGCCGGATGCCATAGCCATCCTCGGCACGATACTGAGATACCAGTGAATAAATCCCGAATTTACATCACTTGGGTTTCCGGACATTACCACATAATTGAAATCGGGATTATTAAGTCCATGATAGACCCTAGCCATAATTGATTTAAGGCTTGATGCCAGATCCCATATCTCCTCCGATTGCATGTCGGCAAAGAAACCTGAGTGCTTTTTGGGGAATATCCATGTATGAAACGGTGATAATGCTGCGTAGGGAACAAAAGCTGTAAAATGCCTTGTATCCATTACAATCCTTGTTCCCTCCCTGAGTTCGTCTTTGATTATCCTGCACATTAAACACCCTCCCGTATCATCGAAGAATCTCATGGCATTTTCAATTCTGCTCCTTATATGCAGGGGTGTTACTGGAATGCCGACTACCTGTGAATGAGGATGTTCTATGGTAGTGCCAGACGCCGGTCCGCTATTTTTGAATACGATGACATGCTCAACTCTCTGGTCACTGTATACCTCAAGGAAGCGGTCTCTGTATGTCTGCATGACCTCTTTTAACTGCTCCAGCGGCATGGTTGCTGTTGTGAGATTATGCACTGGTGTCTCTACAATAACCTCGTGTGTACCTACTCCATTAACATTCTTATGTATTTCGGTACCTGTCCTTATCTTTTCGCCTTCTCCTGATAGCACTGCAAATTTATTCGGCACGACTCGTATCTTCCATCCCTTTTCATCACAAATCTTGAATGTTTCTTTAGGCGTTACTGCCTCATTTCCCGGACAGAACGGACACGTTTTAAGGAACTCCGGGGGGTTTCTATTTTCCTTTACTATAATAAAATCCTCTGGTTTTTTGCCTTTTTCTTTGGCAATAATCACCCATTCCCGCGTTATTGGATTCAACCTTATTTCGGACATGCTCTCCCTCCAATAAATTAGTTAGCAGATTGTTCCAGTTGCTGTATGAGTTTGTTTATTCCAGCAGACTGTTCTTGCTGCGGCTCTATTTTTATACTTTCCTTCAGGTGAAACAATGCCCTGTCTTTGTCCTTTCTGTGTTTTAGAATAACAGCTCCTAAATTCATATGGGCATTCGCATAATTGGGCTTGATTTGTACAGCCGTCTCAAATTCTTTGATAGCATCGTCAAATAGGCGTCTGTCATTGTAAAGAATGCCGAGGTCATTATGCGCCTCTGCATGGTAAGGTTCTATACTGATCGCTAATTTGAATTCACGTTCGGCCTCATCCATCATGCCTTTTCTGTAGTAGGCTATGCCAAGATTGTTATGCGCATCCGGGTATAGTGGATTAATGGAGATCGCCTCTCTGAAAGCTTGAATCGCATCATCTAAACGCCTTTGCTTTGTAAAGACAACGCCGAGATTATTGTACGCTCTTGGATGCTTAGGATTTATGTTCAGACACCTTATGAAATGCCGGATAGCATCGTCAAAAAGGTTCATCTTGTTGTAATAAATACCAAGGTTATTGTAAATATCTGCATCGTTTGGATCAATCAATAATGCCTTTTGGTATTCTTCAAAGGCTGCGGTGTTAAGCCCTTTTTTCTCATAAGCATTCCCCAAATTAATGTGCGCCCGGAAACTATTCGGCGAGGTTAGCGTCGTCTTTGACCATAACCACAGGCCGTCCTTCCAGTCGTTATTTCTCTTAAAAGTCAGGTATGCATTTCCCGAAAAAATAAAGAACAATATAAAAATAAAAACTAAAATCATCCTGTCAAAAAAAGGTACAGAGGAGGAGGAAAATCGTTCAGAATCCCACTTTCTAACTGGTATTTTTGACATAACGTTAGCGATGATCATACAAAAACCAGCGCCCGGTATGTATAAATAACGTTCCGCCATAATGTTTCCCAGCGGAACAATATTCATCACGGGAATAAGCGTGATAAAAAACCAGAGGATAAAAAAGTACATGTGCCTGTATTGAAATCGCAGTCGGTATGAAATTGTAGCGACTGCAATAAAGAGCAGGACAGTCAGCCAAAATGAGACTCTTGCAAGCGATGTGGAAAAAGGGACTACGTAGTCGGCATTCAGATGAAAAGGCAGGAAGAGAAGTTTTACGTAAGAAGCCAGGATATGGATCATGGTCAGAAAGTTGACAAAAAAACTACCCTGTGGGTAAGGAATTTGTGATTCCAATGGATTGTGGAGAAAAAAGAAACGGTTCAGGATATAAAAAATAGCAACGAAAAAATATCCCAAATAATATAGATACTTTGATTTCATGTACGAATAACCTTTAAAAACCACGTCGTACAAGACGATTAATACAGGCAAAGTAATCGCCATTTCTTTGGAAAAAAGACTCAGAAAATAGCAAAATAATGACGTTAGGTAATAAAGGATATATCGTTGTTGATTTGCTTTCAGATAACAGATGAATGCCAGGATAAAAAACATAAACGCCAATAGGTCTTCCCGGAAACCAACGGCGTTGACCACTTCAGAAAAGAGGGGATATGAAGAAAAGAAAATGGCAGCAATTAGAGCAGACGTTCTGTTTTTAAATACCCGAAAACCAAAAATAAAAACCAGGACGCTATTCAAGGCGTGAAGTAAAATATTGGTGAGATGGTATCCCCATGGATTCAAATGCCAAAAAGTATAGTCGATAAAGTAAGACAAAGTCACTACAGGGCGATAGGTCAATTCGGCTGAAAGGACGAAGTATTTCCTCGTAAAAATATCGGGAAAGTTACTCCAGTGCCTTATGAAGTAATTATTGATGATGGTAGAATCGTCGTCGTATACAAATGAATTTTGCAGACAATTCAGGTAAACAATAATTGATATAAAAAATGGCAACAACAGGCAATAAACATGATGGTACTTTTTCAATTTCTTAACCCTTGAGTGTTATTTTTGACATTAGAGTTTAGCGTAAGATTCGTAAATATAACACATTAAAATTACCCTTGACAATAAATATCTTGTCATGTAGACTTTATTCTTAATTTGCTAGAGAAATTATTTCGCTAAAAAATTTTTAACCCCGACATTACCTTCCCAGATAGATAAGTACTAACCGGAGGGAATGTACCTTGCGTTAGTAACAATACAATGAAACATTACGCTGTTTTCTATTACTTTAGATATTATAAAAGAGGAGGGTCTTAGGGTTAGATATTAAATTATGAAAATTAATATATTGCCCTAAAACCTATTGTTTTAGGGTTTTTTTTTGTCTATAAATTTTAAAAAGAGGTATAGTTTATGATTATTGTAATGAAGGTCGAATCTACAAAAAAGGACATTGATCACGTCCTTGAAAGCATTGAAAAAGCGGGCTTAAAAGGGGTTCTGTTACAAGGCACCAACCGAAACGTCATTGCGATTATTGGTGACGAACGGATATTACCCGCTGATTTTTGGGATGTATTGCCCGGTGTAGAAAAGACCGTCCCAATTCTAGCGCCGTACAAATTAGCCAGCAAGGAAGGGAAGGATTTTAAAACTATTATTCACCTCAGTAATGGGAAAAAAATTGGCGGGGATCACATCGCCGTTATTGCAGGTCCATGCGCCATTGAAAGTAAAGAGCAAATTGTTGAAATTGCTAAAAGGGTCAGAGATGCCGGCGCAACTGCATTAAGAGGCGGGGCATTCAAACCCCGCAGCAATCCATACACCTTTCAAGGTTTACAGGAAGAGGGTCTCGTGCACCTGGCGCGCGCCCGTGAGGCATCTGGCCTGCCTATCGTCACAGAGGTGCTAACCCCTGAGCATGTAAAATTAGTAAGTAAATACAGCGATATATTACAAGTCGGAACCCGCAATATGCAAAATTTCTTGCTCTTGCGCGCGGTGGGTGAAGCAGGAAAACCGGTAATTTTAAAACGAGGGATGTCCGCAACTATTGAAGAATTTCTCCTGGCAGCAGAATACGTACTGGCACAAAACAATCCCAATGTTATTCTCTGCGAAAGGGGTATCCGAACCTTTGAGACTCATACTCGTTTTACGTTGTCATTGAGCGTTGTACCACAACTCAAGGAGATGACACATCTGCCTATTATTGTAGATCCGAGTCATGGAACCGGAAAGAGAAGCCTTGTTAACCCGATGTCTAAAGGCTCTATAGCAGTTGGCGCCGACGGCCTTTTAATTGAAACTCACCCAGAGCCTGAAAAGTCATTCGTTGATGGACCGCAAACAATTACCCTCGAAGCATTTGACCAGTTAATGCAGGAGCTCAAACCAATAGCCGAAGCAGTTGGAAGAAAAATATAATCTGTGAGAAGAAAAGACAAAGAAATAACCGATAAGAATGAAATCGAAGACATTCTTTCCAACACCATGGTGGGAAGGCTGGGGACGTGCGCCAATGGGATTCCATACATCACACCCATGAATTTTACGTATGATAAGGAGACGTCAAAAATATACCTCCATTGCGCGAATGAAGGCAGAAAGATTGAGAATATCCGTGCCAATCAAAATGTATGTTTCGAGGCGGAAGAAGTCACCAATGTGCTTGTCAAGCAGCCTACCTGTGCTTCTTCCGTTGCATACAGGTCTGTAATTCTGTTTGGTAGCATAAAAATACTTACTGATCCACATGCTAAAAACGAAGCCCTCCAGAAACTTGCAAATAAATATGCGCCGCAGAATCCCAAGGCGCCTTTTACCGATGCGATGTTGAACAAGACAAATGTCCTCGAGATTGAAATCAAAGAGATGACCGCAAAAAGAAGTCCTATTAAACCTGCGATTACCGATCCGGCAAAAAAATAGAGTAACTATCAACACAAACTACAAAGAACACACAAAGAGAATAAAAAGTTTAAGAAAGGAACTACATTTTATGGAAATTACAGCATCTAAGAGATTGCAGTCTATTGGTGCTTATGCCTTTGCAGAAGTTGATAAAGAAGTAGAAAAATTAAAATCCATGGGGATTACCCCGATTGATTTTGGCGTGGGTGACCCTACTGTGCCTACGCCTGAAATTGTGCGGAAGGCGACTCAAAAGGGAATAACGTTGCGTAAATCTTCAGGTTATCCCAGTTATATTGGCGCACCTGAATTCCGACAGGCTATTGGACTGTGGATACAAAAAAGATTTGGTGTACAGCTTGACCCGGCTACAGAGATTTCATCGACGATTGGTTCAAAGGAGGCCGTATTCAACTTTCCAGAGGGAATTGTCAACCCGGACGATTATGTAATTATCCCTTCGCCTGGATATCCTCCGTATACACGGGGAACTTTGTTTGCCGAAGGAATTCCTTACTATGTGCCAATTCTGGCTGAAAATAAATTCCTGATAGACCTGAAATCCATTCCGGAAGAGGTCTGCCGGAAGGCAAAGATTTTTTGGGTCAACTACCCCAACAGCCCTACTGGTGCCACCGCGCCTTTGTCATACTTAAAAGAAATTGTTGAATTTGGGAAAAAATATAATATCATCATCGCTTCTGACGAGGCATATAGTGAAATTTATTTTAATGAACCGCCTCACAGCATCCTGGAGATTACAAAAGAAGGGGTTATTGTCTTTAATTCTTTCTCCAAGAGGAGCGCCATGACGTGCTATCGGGTGGGCTGGGTAGCCGGCGATAAACGGATTGTAGATATATTTAAAAAGGTTAAGACGAACGTTGATTCCGGTACGGCCACTTTTATACAAGATGGAGCCATTGCCGCCCTCAGTGATGAAACCCATGTCGAAAAGATGCGGGCCGAGTATAAGATCAAAAGGGATTTATTGGTGGATGCATTCAAACGCATCAAGCTTCCCGATTGCACCCCGGAATCTACAATTTATCTATGGCAAAAGACTCCAGAGGGAATGACCTCTGTCGATTTTGCCAGGAAATTACTTTCACCCAATATCGCCATAGTAACGACGCCCGGCGCATGGATTAGCGATAAGACAGAAAGCGGATTAAATCCCGGAGAAGGTTACGTACGATTTGCCCTGGTGCCCAGCATCAAAAATACGAGAGAGGCAGCACGAAGGATTAAAAAAATACTGCCGAAGATCCTGCAAAATGGTTAACTCAAACGTAGCGCCGATCCCTTGTGGTCGGCCAATGGCGGGGGATAAACCACCCGCGCTACCAAAGGTTTTATAAAGGCAACCACAGATTTCGCAGACTTCGTCGTGAGCGCTCAGTCGAACGATTGCACAGATTAATAAAAATTTGAGGTATATTTCATGAAAAAGCGGCTTTTTAGCGGAATCCAACCCAGCGGGGACGTGCATATCGGCAATTACCTGGGGGCCATTAGGAACTGGGTGCGGATGATCGATCAGTACGACTGTATCTTTTGCATCGTAGATTACCATGCGATTACTATTGAATACAATCCGGAAGAGATGCAAAAACGCATCCTCAATGCGGCGGCTGTCAATATTGCTGCAGGTCTTGACCCAAACCAGTGTATCATCTTTGTCCAGTCATATGTGCCTGAACATACAGAACTCGCCTGGATTTTAAACACAGTAACCCCTATGGGGCATTTAGAGCGTATGACCCAATTTAAAGACAAGTCAAAACAGCATAGGGAAAATATCAATGCAGGGTTATTTACCTATCCGGTTTTACAGGCTGCTGACATCTTGATCTATAAAGGTGAAGCCGTACCCGTGGGCGAAGACCAGGTACAGCATATCGAATTATGCAGGGAGATTGCCAGAAAATTTAATATGCGATATGGAGAAACATTCCCCGATCCTATGGAGATACTCTCTGAAGCCCCAAGAATTATGGGGCTCGATGGCAAAACCAAGATGAGCAAGAGCCTGGGAAATTATATATCACTGGTAGAATCTCCTGAATCTATATGGAAGAAACTATCGACTGCTGTAACTGATGAAAACAGGAAGAGACGCACAGACCCCGGCAATCCCGATATCTGCAACCTCTTCACCCTGCACAAACATTTTTCCAAAAAAGAACAGATTGATCGCATCAATGTGGTGTGCCGCTCCGCCGAGATTGGCTGTATTGAATGTAAAAAGATTCTGTCAGAAAACATCGTTGAAGCGCTAACCCCCATTCGTTATAGATACGAACAATTAATTAAAAACCCTGATCATCTGTTAGACATCTTGCATACAGGGGCAAAGAAATGTAAAAATATGGCAGAAAATACCATGTCCGAAGTAAAAAAGAAAATGGGTTTGAGGTGACGTAACAGGTAGCGCAACCGTCCCGGTTGTGCAAAGTTCTTGCTCTTGCTGGTTCAATCGTCCTCGATTGAACCTAAACATTTGGCATGTCATGACACCGATGCAAAACCCAGTACCCGATTCAAAACATAAGGTTCAATCGTTCGACTGAGCGCTCACGACGAAGTCTACAAGATTGAACCACCCAAGAGAGAAAAGCTTAAAAAATGGATTATTTTGTAAAAACTATCGTATCGTTATTAAAAGAAAAAACACACCTTCCAGAAGATGAGTTAGAAAAACTTATTGAAATCCCACCCGATTTAAAGATGGGTGATTACGCATTCCCCTGCTACAGCCTCGCAAAAACCCTCAAAAATTCTCCAAACAATATTGCTACGGAGTTATCCAAGGTATTACGTACTACCGATTCAATTATAGAAATAAAAGCCATTGGCCCCTATGTGAACTTCTTTGTGAACAAAACAATATTCACAGAGATGGTATTGAAAAAGGTCTGTGAAGAGCAAGGCAAGTATGGTAGCAGAAACATAGGTAGCGGAAAGACCGTTGTCATTGATTATTCTTCCCCAAACATTGCCAAGCACCTTGCCGTTCATCACCTCCGTTCAGCGCTTATCGGAAGTGCGATTTACAATATTTACAAAACCCTCGGATACAGATGTATTGGTATCAATCACCTCGGTGATTGGGGGACTCAATTCGGGCAGTTGATTGTTGCTTATAAAAAATGGGGAAATGAAAACACCCATAAATCATATACCGTTACAGACCTGAACAATCTCTACGTAAAATTCCATCAGGAAGCTGAAAAGAATACTGCCCTGGAAGACGAGGCAAGGGAATGGTTCAAGAAACTCGAAGCGGGAAATTCTGAAGCAAAGGAACTATGGCAGCGCTTCAAGGATATCAGTCTGAAAGAATTTCAAAAAATCTACGATATGCTGGGCATACACTTCGATGCCTTCGTTGGCGAAAGCTTTTATAACACGATGGTTGAAGATACGGTAACAAGGATTAAGGAAAAGGGAATAACCAGGATTAGCGAGCAGGCACTGATTGTAGACTTGGAAACTTACAACATGCCTCCATGCCTTTTACGCAAAAAAGACGATGCCACCCTTTACGCAACCCGTGATATTGCAGCCG
>Ga0209317_1001209_pt1 | contig 24031 bp, 23 predicted proteins | sample RifGroB2_FD_183994 | JGI IMG/M metagenome (GOLD analysis project Ga0209317, IMG submission 183994) | Soil microbial communities from Rifle, Colorado, USA - Groundwater B2 (SPAdes) (version 2) | ecosystem: Environmental > Terrestrial > Soil > Unclassified | place: Rifle, Colorado | collected...
GGAGGGGTTGCGCGCCGAGATCCGTCTGGACCAGTTGAAGGACGGCTTTCTGGCGGACAAGATGGATGTCTATACCGGGCTGGTCGGACTCCTGGTGGATCTCGGGCGCGATGACGAGGCCTTTGCTGTGGCGGAACGCTCAAGGGCGCGCAACCTGATCGATATCCTGGGGCGGCAGCGGCTGGCGCTCTCCGGCAGCGGCGACCAGGATCTTTACGACCGGCAGAACCGCCTGAAGGAGCGGATCCTCGAGCAGGAGCAGTTGTCGGTGCAGGCAGGGAGCGCCGCCGAGCGCGCCATGTACGGGCAGGCGCTGGAAAGGGTGCGGGCGGATTATCGGGACCTGCTGCTGGATATCGAGCGGCGGCGTCCCGAATTGCTGTCGCTGGTGAAGGTGGCCCCGCTCTCCAGCGGGGATGTCCGGGCCCTGCTGGAGCCGGGGGTGGCGCTGCTCTCCTATTACCAGTTGCCGGACCGGCTGCTCTGCTGGCGCATCGACCGCGACCGGTCCAGGCTGTTCGTGCTGAAGGTTTCGGCGCGCGACCTGGCCGACAAGATCGCCTCCTATCGGCGCATGCTGCAAAACCTCGAGCCGCTGGAGAAAAACTCCCGCGAGCTGTACGACCTGCTGCTTGCCGAGCCGCTTGCCGGGGTGGCGGACCTGCAGTCGATAGGGATCGTGCCCCACGGCAGCCTGCACTACCTTGCCTTCGCCACGCTGTACGACGGCGGCAAATACCTGATCGACAGGCAGATGCTGTTCCATCTCCCGGCGGCGTCGGTGCTCCGTCATGCCGTGTCGCGCCGTCAGGCGAAGAAGAACCTGCGCATCCTTGCCATCGGCAATCCCGACCTGGGGAACGCCTCGCTCGATCTCCCCTTTGCGGAAAAGGAGGCCGGGACCCTGCGCTGGAACTACAGCGACGTGACCACGCTGACCCGCGAGCGCGCCACGGAGAGCTGGGTCAGGGAGAACGTCGGCAGCTTCGGCGTCATCCATATCGCGTCCCACGGGGAATTCGATCCGGTCAACCCGCTCTTCTCCTCCATCAGGCTGGCCAGGGACGCCAAGGCGGACGGCAAGCTGCAGGCGGAGGAGGTGTTCGGGCTCGACATCAAGGCCGATCTGGTGGTGTTGAGCGCCTGCCAGACAGGCCTTGGCGACGTGCGCAGCGGCGACGACGTGATAGGCATGAACCGGGCCTTTCTTTTCGCCGGGACCCATGCGCTCATGTCGAGCCTGTGGCGGGTCAGCGATGTCTCCAGCGCGGTGCTGATGAAGCAGTTTTACCGTGATTACAGCCGCAGTGACAAGGCAAAAGCCCTGCGTCTGGCCATGCTCCATGTCCGGAACCGCTATCCGCACCCGGGCTACTGGGGGGCGTTCGTGCTGACGGGGGATTACCGGTAGCGCAATTGTGGTCGCAGTCCCCGTTTTGTTTTGCCTGGAGAGCTTGGACCCTTTATAATTCTGGCGTCGGCTGATGTCGGACAGGTCTGACGGGCAGACGCCGGTCAAAGAGTTAACGGCAAGTTTCATCCTCGGAGGTAGCTATGAAAAGAATTGGTGCAAGCTTGATGCTGCTCCTGGTACTGTGCGCGGTCCCGGCGCTGTCGGCCGAAAAGCGCTGGGTGGTGAGCGACGGGACGGCGCTCAAGGCGGAGCAATCGATAAGCGCCGCCAGTATCGCCGATCTGGCGGTAGGGGCTGAACTGACGCTTGTCGAGGCCGCGGGGCGCTGGCTCAAGGTGCAGACTGCCGACGGCAAAGAGGGGTGGGTGTACGCGGGCCGTGTCTCGGACACCGCGCCGGTTGCCGAGGTAGCCGGGGGCGACGGGCTCTTCGGCGACTCCATGCAGAAAAGCCAGATCAACACTGCCAAGGCGGACAGCGCCCGCAGCATCCGGGGACTTTCCCCCGAGGTCGCCCAGTACGCCAAACAAAGAGGGACGCCGGAGGGGTTGAAAAAGGAACTGGACAAGATCCTTCTCCGCAAGGTCACGGACAGGGAAGTGAAGGCCTTCCTGAAAGAGGGGGAAATCGGTGAATATGCCCATTAGTAAGGAGGGTGAAATGAAACGAGTTTATCTGTCATTCTTGCTGGTGATCATCTGCTTGATGTCGTCGGAGGCCAACGCCGGTTGGCAGGACAGGTTGAACAATCTGCTGGTCCCGGATTCCAAGGAGCGCAAAATCCTTTCCGGCGCGACGCAGGTGATGTCCAGTTCCCAGGAAATGAGCTACGCGACGGAGCGGACCGTGGGCGAGAGCCTGGCGCTGGAGAGCATGCAGCGCTTCGGCAAACCGGTCAACAACGAGGCGTTGCAAAAATATGTCAACCTGGTCGGCAACTCAGTGGCCAGAAACAGCCGGCGCTCCACCATCCCCTACCAGTTCGTCGTGCTGGAGAGCCAGGTGCAAAACGCCTTCGCGGCGCCGGGCGGGGTGATCTTCATCAGCCGCGCGCTGCTGGGAATCCTGGAAAACGAGGCGGAACTGGCGGCGGTCCTGGCGCACGAGATAGGGCACGTCGCGGAAAAACACGCCCTGAAGAGTATCCGGCGTGCCCAGTTCCTGCAGGGTGTGGGGACTATCAGCGCCGCCACCATGAAAGGAAGCGAGGGGAAGAAATTCGAATCGATGATCGGCGACCTGCAGGCAACCCTGTTCGACAAGGGACTGGACAAGGGGATGGAGTTCGAGGCCGACCTCGCGGCCCTGGAGACCGCCTACCGGACCGGCTATGACCCCTCTGCCATGATCGGCGTGCTGCAGAAGTTGAAGAAACTGCAGGGGGCGGATGCCAAGAAAGGGTCCTGGTTCTCCACACATCCGCCGCTCGACGAGCGGATTTCGCGGCTGTCGTCCAATATGGATAAGTATCCGGACCACGGCGCCCTGGCGAAACTCCCGGGCAGGTTCGCCAAGTACGTCAAAGCAACAAAATAGCCCGCGGGCATATCGAAGCGGCACTTTCTCACCCGATCCGATTACATCGAGGGCCTACTGCATCAAGCGATTCTGTCTGACATGAAAGGGGCGAATCACCGTTCGCCCCTTTCTCCCTTCCTCTCAAAAAAACCGGTCGAAATACCATTTTCTGCTCATAGATAAAATTATTGTACTTTCATTGTCGTTGTCATATATTCCACTCTTGCGGGAGTTTATTTTGTAGCTAGACCCTGTGCCAGTCGTCGCTGCCGGGAACAAGTTCCTGCAGCCGGCCATTTGCTAGCCAGGCGCCTTAAAACCACCGATCATTGAGAGCGTGTTATGGCGAGGGCCGCACTGGTTCTGCTGATGTCGTTGATTGCCGCGGGGTGCAACAACATCGCCGCTCATGACGTGATCCCTGTCCCCTTGAAACCGGACCAGATGCTTCACGCCATCATGGCAGGCCAGGTGAACGCATGACCTTTGCCGATAGACTGAAAATCAGTTCCCTCATCTCCTTCAGCCTGTCCGCCTTCGTGACGGTGCTGCTGATCTGGTCATCAGGGGAACTGAACCGCACCGGACAAAACGACAAGCTGGCCGATGACATCCAGACCATCATCTTCGAGCGGGCCACGTTGCGCGACGAATTCTTCCTGCACGGTGTGGAACGTGCGAGGCAGCAATGGTTTGCGCTGAACCGTGATACCTCCGCACTGCTCAAGAGGGGGGTCGGGCAGTTCAACGGGACTGAAGACCGGCACGTACTGGAGAGGGTGCAGGCGGATTTTGCCGAATCGGTGACCATTTCCGAGCGCCTTGTCGAGCAAGTGCAACGCATGCCCGCCAGGGATCGGGGCACGGCGCACCACCATGAGATCGCCAGTCGGCTCTACGGCCAGATCATGCTGAAGGACTCGGCGCTCCAGCAAGGGTCGGCCGCACTGCAGAAATTGACCCGTGAGCGGTTTAACGAGGCCATTAACCGCATCGTCGCGCTCACCACTACGCTGGTGTTCCTGGTGGTCGCGGGGACAATAATACACTCCTATTTCATAAACCGTTTGTTGCGCCGGCGACTGGCAACGCTTAAAAGCGGTGCGGCCATCATCGCTTCGGGGGATCTCAGTCACCGCATCGACTGCCAGGGGAGCGACGAGCTTGCCGAACTGGGCGGCGTTTTCAACGACATGACCGAGAGGGTCCAGGACTACACAAAGCAGCTGCAAAAAAGCCATGACCTCCTCAACAACCTCTCCAGCCAGGTGCCGGGCATTTTGTTCCAGGCGTACCAGTCGCCAGCCGGTCTGTTCTGCACTCCCTATGTCAGCAGGGGTGTCAACGACATCTATGAGACCACGCCGGGGAAGATGGCGCAGGCCCCCGCCACCATCTTTGAGAGTTTTCGCCCCGGTGACGACCAGGGAATCTTTGCCGCACTGTTGCTATCCGCCAGGACGCTGCAGCCATGGGATCACGAGTATCGCATAACGCTGCCGAGTCGCGGCAGCAAGTGGCTGCGCGGACAAGCCCGCCCCATGAGGGTGGAGGATGGCGGCACACTGTGGCACGGGTTCATCTCCGACATAACCGAAAGGAGGGTGATGGAGGAGGCGCTTCATGAAAGCGAAAAACGTTACCGCTTGCAACTCCAGGAGCTTACCAATATTTACACCCACACCCCCGCCGGCCTTTTTGCCGTAGACCGGGATCTGCGTTTCGTGCGCCTCAACGAACGGATGGCCGAGATTAACGGCAAGTCGATCGAGGAGCATCTGGGGCGGAGCATAGACGAGGCGCTGCCTGCCGATCTGGCGGGCAAGCTGAGGGAGATCTGGCGGCCGGTGCTGGAACAAGGCGAGTGTGTCTTGAATGTCGAGCTGCAGGGGGCGGTGTCCTGGTCGCCGGCCCAGCGGCATTGGCTGGCGGGTTACCAGCCCATTCTGTCCGATACGGGCAACGTGAGCGGTCTGACCGGCTTCGTGCTGGACATAACCGAGCGCAAACTGGCGGAGCAGGTCCTGGCAGGCGCTAGGCGGCAGTTGAAGCAACAGGTGCAGCAGAGGACCGCCACGCTGTCGCTGGCCAACGAGCACCTCATCCAGGAGATCGAGGTACGCAAAAAAGTGGAAGTCGAGCTGCTCGCCCAGCAGCAAAAACTGCATGAGATGGCACTGGAGCTGTCCATGGCCGAGGAGCGGGAGCGCCACCGCATAGCCGGTGAACTGCACGACCAGGTCGGACAGCGCCTGATCCTGGCGAAAATAAAGCTGGACTCGCTGGCGAGCAAACTCCCTTCCGGGGAGTGCGAGACCGAAGCCGGGGGGATCGAGACCCTGATTGACCAGACCATCCAGGACATCCGCTCGCTCACCTTTCAGATCCGGCCGCCTCTCTTGGCGAGCGTCGGGCTGGAAGCCGCCTTGCGCTGGCTGGGAGAGGAGTTGCGCGCCGATTTCGGGCTTGATGTCGAATTCAGCGATGACGGCACAGATAAGCCGCTGCGTTACGAGGTACGCTCGACCGTGTTCCAGGCCGTCCGCGAGTTGATGCTGAACGTAGCCAAGCATGCCGGCATCAAGCAGTGCCGTCTCCAGTTCACCAGCGCCGAAAGCAGCATCGTAATCGTGGTCGATGACGACGGCACCGGCCTTAAGACCGGCCCCCCCGATGGGCGCAGTGCCAGAAGCGGCGGGTTCGGACTCTTGAACGTCAAGCACAAGATCGAGTACCTCGGGGGGAGTTTTGCCATAGAGGCCAAGGCCGCAGGGGGCACCCGGGCCACCATAAGGGTTCCGCTGGAATCGGCACGTTAAATCAGGGAGGGGATATGACAATGAAGATATTGATTGCCGATGACCACGCCGTAGTGCGCCAGGGGTTGACCGCGCTCATCGAGAAGGAAGAGGATATGGTGGTCACCGCCGAGGCGGCTACCGGAGCTGAAGCGATCCGCCTGGCCCGCGAATGCCGTCCCGACGTCATCGTGATGGACATTTCCATGCCCGACATCAACGGCATCGAGGCCACGCGAAACATCACCTCGGAGATGAGCAACGTGCGGGTGCTGGCCCTTTCCATGGAGTCCGACAGGCGCTTCGTGGTCGAGGTGCTGAAGGCGGGGGCAAGCGGATACGTGCTGAAGGATAGCGCTTTCAGCGAACTGGCGACGGCGATCCGTGCCGTCGCTGCCGGGGAAACCTATCTCGCCCCGAGGATCACCAGCGTGCTCATCAAGGAATACCTGCAGCGGATTCCCGATGAGGTGTCGGCGACCTATGAAACCCTCTCTCCACGCGAAAGGGAGATCCTGCAACTTATCGCAGACGGAAGCAATGCGAAGGAGATCGCCTTCGCCTTTAGCGTCAGCGTGAAGACGGTCGAGAACCAGCGCCACAGCATCATGAAAAAACTCGACCTCTTCAGCATCGCCGAGCTGACCAAGTATGCCGTCCGCCAGGGGCTGACCTCGCTTAAGTGAGCCAGAAGCGGCGGCGCAGAAAAGTCGTTACCTTTTCGTAGTCCAGGCTGCAGATTTCCCTATATATTTCACGGCACGGTTCCCTTCACACTAACGGCCGTTCGCCCTTTCGAGCGAATACCTACTTGGAGAAATACATGTCTCGGGAGCTCGAACCGCATGATCCGGAAAACCCGTCCGCCCCGTCCGATTCAGCACCTGAATCCGCCGCGGACCCTTGCCGAAGCGCGCCCTTGGTCCCGGCTTTCTCGATATGCTTGAAAAATAAGCGGACCTGCCCGCATGCCCTGTCGTTTGGCCATCAGTATCTTTGCCGTCACCCGCAACATGCCGGCTTTGCCGTTCCTGCCACAACCGACCGAAGCAGGCAGGTCTGACGCCTCGCCCCCACCCCGCAGCTTCGGCGGGAGTTCGCGCACCGTTCCCTCCCGCCCCGTTCACCGCACCTGTATTCCCGCTGCATAAGCAGGGGGACGCAAAAAAGGGGACAGCCGGCAACGGCAGATCCCTTTTTGGGCATCATCGTTCTCCACGTCTTATCTTATGGAAGAGTCTATTTATGCCGATGGGTGGTCTTGTAGCAGGCTATGGCATTGGCTAGAGCGTGCTGCGCCGTGACTCCGCACCGCATGATGGTGGAGCCGTCCATCAACTCTATGGTGCACCTGTAATTGGGACCTTTCACGTATCGGCAGGGGAGAGAAGGGGTGATCGGCTCTGTTCTGATATATGCTATGTTTTTATCCATGAACGGCCCTGACTGATTCAGTTCGATGGCTGATCGAAATGTTTAAATTAATAAAAATCAATGCACGGATTCTACCATGCCCCCCGCTGCTTGGAAAGCCTCACTATCAAAAGCTCGGACCAGGCTGCCCCGCTTGACACCAAACCAGCGCACTATAAACTAGATAAATCCTGAAATTGGCGGAGTTTAACCTTTGATGTCCCCGGCTTTCCTGCATCTTTTGGACCCTCGATTCCCGTTACAAAGACACCAACTGTCGCGTCGATCACCGGCAGAGCGACCGCAGTCACCATGCAAACTGCAGGCATCCGCACAAACGTAATCGGTCAGGAGGTATAACCCATGAAACAGAGCACCAAAGACCAAGCGAAAGGCAAGATGCATGAGGTGAAGGGAAAGGTTAAGGAAAGCGTCGGAAAAGCCGCCCATAGCACCTCAATGGAGCATCAAGGCAGGGCTGAAAAAATAGCCGGCAAGATCCAGAAAAACGTCGGCAAGGTCGAGAAGGAACTGGAGAAGTAGGCGCCACACGTGGCCTGCCATCGGGTGGAACCGAGCCTGAAGGCTCCGTGGCATGATGCAACCCGTCTCCAATGGCGCCGGTGGTGGCTGCGGTCGCTCTGCTGGTGATCGAGTGCATCTGGCGGGCATCCGGGCCAAGACCCGGGTGAGAATTTGCAGGAGATCAGGTGGGAGGGGACAACGGCTTTAGCCAAAAGGGGAGGTGCATCCTGTCATGCCCTTGATACAGGTAATATTGGTTCTCATCGTCGTCGGTGTTCTGCTCTGGCTCGTCAACAACTACATTCCGATGGCGGGTTCCATCAAGTCGATCCTCAATGCCGTTGTCGTCATTGTGGTAGTCCTGTGGCTGCTGAACGTTTTCGGACTTCTGGACAACCTCTCAAGAATTCGGGTGGGAAAGTGAACGGACTGTCGGTGCATCGGCTGCCCGGGTACAACAAACAAGGAGCGGTCCGAACCGGTTACTTTAAAGCCGGTGGTCCCCAAAGCTCCGCAAGGAGGACAACATGCTCTGGACAATCGTGGTGATTTTGCTGGTGCTCTGGCTGCTTGGGCTCGTGAGCAGCTATACCCTGGGAGGCTTCATTCATCTGCTGCTGGTGGTCGCTGTCATCGTCGTTATCATCAATCTCATCCAGGGACGAAAGCCGTTGTAGCCGTTGCCGCCACGCGTGCAACGGCAAGCGGAGCGCCTTGATGAGCGTCTGCAACTAACAGAACAGGCTGGTTGGTCGGCGATACTGCACCGAACCTTCCAGCCTGATTTTGTTCACTGCAAGCGGAACGGGGGGCGGGTTATAGCTGCTTTGCCTGCATCTTGCCGCGAGGGTTGTTCAGGAAATTCGCCCTTTGCTTCAAGAGCGCGGTCATCCCCTGCACCGGGAGCGGGCGGCTGAAATAGTATCCCTGGGCTTCCTCGCTCCCTTCGGCCTGCAGCCAGGCGAGTTGCGAGGCGTTCTCCACCCCTTCCGCGATCACCTTCAACTGCATGCTGCGCCCTATGCTGATGACCGCCCGCACCACGGCGGCGTTGTCCGCGTCGCGGGCGATGTCGCGTATGAAGGACTGATCGATCTTCAGCTTGTCTACTGGGAGCTTCTTTAGATAGCTCAAGCTTGAGTAACCGGTGCCGAAGTCGTCGATGGAGAGTTGCAACCCCAGCGCCTTCATGGCCGCCATGCTGCCGAGCACCTTCTGGGGGTCGCTCATGATGGTCGCCTCGGTCAGTTCCAGCTCAAGACACTCGGGAGCTATGCCGGTCTCCTGCAGCGACGCCTCTATGGTCCCCTCAAAATCCCTGTGCTGGAAAAAGCTGGCGGAGAGGTTTATTGCCGCTGATACCGATCTGATCCCCTGCTGCTGCCACTGCTGTATCTGCCGGCAGACGGTGGGGATGACCCATTTGCTTATCGGCGTTAGCAGGCCGCTCTCCTCCGCGATGTTGATGAAACTCTCCGGAAGTATCAGCCCCCTGACAGGGTGCTGCCAACGGATCAGAGCTTCCATGCCGCTGAATCTGCCGGTCGCCAGGTCGACCTTCGGCTGGTAGTACAGCACGAACTCGTTTTGCTCCAGGGCCCTGCGCAACTCGGCCTCTACGGCGAAGCGCACGTGCGCCATCTCATTCAGCTTATGGGTGAAGAACTGGAAATTGTTCCCCCCGGATTTCTTGGCGTGGTACATGGCGATGTCGGCGTTCTTCAGCAGCGCCAGGTAATCGTTGCCGTCATCGGGGTAGACGCTTATGCCGATGCTGGGGCTGACTGTGACATTGCTGCCCTGTACCGGGAACCCGGAGCAGATGATCTTCTCGGCGACCACGGTTGTCTCTGCAACTCCGCAATCCCAAAGCACCACCACGAACTCATCCCCTCCAATCCGCGATACCACGTCGCAGGAACGCGTGCAGTCGTTGAGCCGTTTCGCCACCGACTGCAGCAGCCGGTCGCCTACGTCATGCCCCAGCGAGTCGTTGATCTGCTTGAACCCGTCTATGTCCAGAAACAGTAAGGCGACGCTTCTTTTGGCTTTCTGTGCCACCGAAATGACCTGCTCGATTCTGGCGTAGAGGGTGCTGCGGTTCGGGAGCCTGGTGAGAGGGTCGTGGTGGGCGAGAAAGAAGACGTTTTCCTCTGCCTGCTTTATGGCGGTTATGTCGAGTATGAAGCCGTCCAGCCTTGATATCGCCACCCGGGCGCCGTCCTTGATGCGCGAGACGGCGCAGTTGTTCAGGATCCACCTCACCGAGCCGTCTCTATGCATGATGCGGTGGCGTATCGGCTCGTGGTCCTCTCCGCTGAAAATGCTGTTCAAAAACTCGATTACCAGGTCCCGGTCATCGCCGTGTATCATGGTGAACCATAGCAGCGGGTCGCGATAGTAATCTTCCGGGGCGTAGCCGGTGATTTCCTGGCATTTCGGGCTATGGTAGATGGATTTGATGTCGCCGTTCTCGAAGCGCACGCTGTAGACGTACTCGTTTATGTTGCTGACTATGGTGCGGCACTGCTCTTCGCTTTTGGAAAGGGCCTCCACCGCATGCTTTCTGACGGTTATGTCACGGATGTTGTACTGTACCACCTCGGCCTGGTCGACGTGATAGCAGTTGCTGACCACCTCCACCGCGAGTCGGCGCCCCTCCCTGGTGGTGAGTTGCAGGTCCTCGTTATGGAAGTATTCCCTGCGCTGCAGCGCCTCGAACTCGCCCTGGTTGGCGGAAATCTGCGCGAAGGGTGGCAGGTCCCACAGTTTCTTTCCCAAAAACTCCTGCCGCTGATAGCCGAGCATCTCCGTCATGAAGGGGTTGACCTCGGTTATCTCCCCGGTCTCCGCGTCGACGATCATTATGCCGTCTTTGGCCGTTTCAAAGAGGCGGCGGTAGCGGGCTTCGGAAACCTGAAGCGCTTCTTCGGAGCGCTTGCGCTCGGTGATGTCCAGGACCGCCAGCCGGTATTCGGGGCCGTTGCAGCTTGACACCGCTTCAATGCGGGCAAAAAACGGTTTGCTGGGGGCGCCCATGAGGGTGACTTCGCAGGTAGCCTTTCGGGGGGTGGACATGCTGTCGAAAAGGGCGGCAAGGGCGGGCTGGGTTTGATCGTTGACCAGGCGCTCAAAGGGAAGGCCTATCAAGGAGGAGCGTTCGACGCCTAGCAGGTTCGCTCCGGTGAGATTTACGCTCCGGATGACCTTGGCCTCGTCGAGAGTGAAGTAGCCAACCGGGGCGGATTCATAAAGATCGGTGTAAACCTGCAGTTCGGCAGTCAGTTCATCCCGGGAAACGGTCCTTGCCAAGGGGGGCGAACCCTGAGGCGTGCGGCGCTCCTCGAAAGGCTTGCCGCGGTTCTTTGACCCTGCGATGAAGCTGCTCATCCGCTCCTCCATGCTGTTCAACCACCCTACCGCTTCGGCTGGACCCGTATCATTTCTCATTATGCCCTCAATCGCGCGAGGCCGCAATGAAAGGTATACCCCGGTGTACCGTGGCCTCCACACCCGTTTGTCGCTGCTAAAAATGATAAAGTAATTGCCTGAAAACTGCATCCGAATTCGAAGGCTAAACGGGGCAGGTGCGCCTGCTGCTAAATGTTCTTGTTTCGCCGCAGTTATGGTAATACCATGCGGCACACCGACGCCTACAACCGCAGCCGCCTTACTCCCATGGTGAAGAGGCTTTTGGCGGGCTGGCTCAGGTGGCAAAGAAAGGGGTAGCTCCGCGTCCCATGGTTTTTCGTCGCGTGCACCCTGATTGTCTCAATAGAAAATATGCAAACGCAAACGCAAACGTCACCGTTATCGGAGCCCCTTGTAATGAACCTGAAAAAGATCCTTCTCCTTCTCGCCGCGGCCTTCGCGGTCGGGCTGTTCTTCTATCTTGACCTTGGGCGATTTCTGACCCTCGCGGAGCTCAAGGCAAACCGGCAGTCGCTCGCCGATTACTATGCCGACCACCGGCTCGCCACGGTGGCCGGCTTCATGGCACTCTACATCCTGCAGACCGCGCTGTCGCTTCCGGGCGCGGCCATCCTCTCGCTCGCCGCGGGGGCGATTTTCGGATCGGTCCTCGGTACCATCTACGCAGTCATCGCGGCTACCATCGGAGCTGCCTTGGCCTTTTTGGTGACACGCTACCTGCTGCGCGACACCATCCTCGACAAGTTCGGCGCCAGGCTGGAAGGGCTGAACCGGGAGTTGGAGGCGCGCGGTTTCAACTACCTTCTCTTTTTGAGGCTGGTGCCGCTGTTCCCCTTTTTCCTGATCAACCTGGCGGCGGGCCTCACCCGTCTGCCGCTTCGCGTCTTCGTGCTCGGGACCATGATCGGCATCGTCCCGGGCGGCTTCGTCTTTGTCAACGCGGGGGCTAGCCTCGCCGGCATCGACTCGCTTCGGGACGTCGCCTCCCCTAGAGTGCTCGGCTCCTTTGCGCTCCTGGGGCTCTTTGCCCTGGTGCCGGTGATCTATGGAAAAGTGAAGAAGGGGAAGGGTGCAGCGTGAGACTCGTTGGCTGATCGCGGCAGGTACGCCGCTCATATCGGATGCTGTCAGGCTCACTCACCCCCCTTCGGGCACCCTCTCCCAGAAGACGAAGGTTTGGTTTTCGGGAGGTTACTGAAGCAACTCTAAAGTAACAGCGCCAGCAGAAAGCTTGAATAAACAGAGCAGGCGATTTCACCTGTGTAATATGAGCAGATGAAACTTCACCGGTGGTCCTTTGACATCGTACAACTGTGCGTTTACACTCTCTCCTTATTGTCGCTGACTAACAGAGAAGAGAGCTTTGACTATGCCGGAAGAATTACTTGCCACTTTTGAGGTCAGACGCCTGGGCATTCTCGATGAGAGGGGCGAGGTGGACCAGGCGCTCATGCCGGCGCTCACCGACGCCGAGATTTGGCGCATGTACGAACTGATGGTGCTCTCGCGCAGCTTTGACGAGCGCGCCGTGGCGCTGCAAAGGGAAGGCCGCCTCGGCACCTATCCCCCGATCCGGGGTCAGGAGGCGGCCCAGGTGGGGAGCGCCTTCGCGCTCTCGGCGACGGACTGGATCTTCCCCTCGTTCCGGGAGATGGGCGCTCACCTGACGCTCGGCTATCCCATCCCCCAGCTCCTCCAGTACTGGACCGGCGACGAGCGCGCCCAGAAGGTGCCGCCCCATCTGAACATATTCCCCTTCTGTGTCGCCGTGGGGAGCCAGATCCCCCATGCCGTGGGTGCCGCACTGGCCGCGCGCTACCGCAGGGACCCGGTTGCCGTCGTCACCTACTTCGGGGACGGCGCCACCTCCAAGGGGGATTTCCACGAAGCTATGAACATGGCCGGGGTATTCCAGCTCCCGGTGATCTTCATATGCCAGAACAACCAGTGGGCCATCTCCGTCCCTCTCAAGAACCAGACGGCCTCCGGGTCCCTGGCGCAAAAGGCGATCGCCTACGGCTTTGAAGGCATCCAGGTGGACGGCAACGACGTCTTCGCCGTCTACCGCGCCACGCGGCAGGCGCTCGACAAGGCGAGAAGCGGCGCCGGTCCCACCTTCATCGAATGCCTCACCTACCGTATGGCCGACCACACGACGGCGGACGATGCCGGGCGCTACCGGTCGGAACAGGAGGTGGCGGCCTGGCGCGACAGGGACCCGATCCTCAGGCTGGAGCGTTTCCTCGCCGCGCGCGGGGTGTGGAGCGCCGAGAAGGGGAGCGAGGCGAAGACCCGGGCCACGGAAATCATCGATGCCGCAGCCCGGGAGATGGAGGCGCTGGCGCCGCCGGCCGCGGCGGAACTGTTTGACGACACGCAGGCGACGCTGAGCCCGCGTCAGGCAGGGCAAAGGAAGGGGCGTTGACATGGCGCAACTGAACATGGTGCAGGCGATCAACCAGGCGCTGGGCGATGAGATGGCGCGCGACGACCGGGTGCTGCTGCTGGGGGAGGACGTGGGGCGCGACGGAGGCGTGTTCCGTGTCACCGAGGGGCTGCAGGAGCGGTTCGGGCCCGAGAGGGTGCTCGATACGCCGCTTTCCGAGTCGGCCATCATGGGTGCCGCCATCGGCATGGCGGCCTACGGTCTGCGTCCGGTGCCGGAGATCCAGTTCATGGGCTTCACCTACTCCGCCTTCGAGCAGCTCTTTGCCCATGCGGCGAGGCTGCGCTCCCGTTCCCGCGGGCGCTACAGCTGCCCGCTGGTGCTTCGCACGCCGTACGGCGGAGGGATCAAGGCTCCCGAGCTGCACGAGGAGAGCACCGAGGCGATCTACTGCCAGATTCCCGGGCTGAAGGTGGTGGTGCCGTCGGGCCCCTACAGCGCCAAGGGGCTGCTGCTTGCCGCGCTGCGCGACCCGGACCCGGTGCTTTTCCTGGAACCGACCCGGCTCTACCGTCTGCTGCGCGAGGAGGTGCCGGAGGGGGACTACGTCCTGGAACTGGGGCGGGCGCGAGTGGCCCGGGCCGGCTCTGCCGTGACCGTCATCGCCTGGGGGAGCATGCTGGAGCGCGTTCTCAAGTCGGTGGAGAAATATGACGCGGAGGTTCTGGATCTGCTCACCTTGAACCCGTTCGATGTGGAGACAGTGCTCGCCTCGGTCAAAAAGACCGGGAGGGCGGTCATCGTTCACGAGGCGGCCAAGACCTGCGGGTTCGGGGCGGAAATAGCGGCGACGCTGGCCGAGGAGGCGATGCTTTATCTGCGCGCGCCGATCCTGAGAGTGACGGCTCCCGACGTGCCGGTCCCCCTGGCGAAGCTGATCGACCAGTACCTGCCGACCCCGGAGCAGATACGCGCTGCGCTGGACGAGGTGCTGCAGTATTAAAGAGAGGATACCCATGCCTTTTGAATTCAAACTTCCCGATCTGGGTGAAGGTATTGCCGAGGTGGAGCTGCGCAGATGGCTTGTGGCGGAAGGGGACACCATCGCCGAGCACCAACCGTTGCTTGAGGTGGAGACGGACAAGGCCGTGGTCGAGGTGCCCGCGCCCCGCGCCGGTGTGGTGGCACGGATACACCGGCAGGAAGGGGAGACGGTGCAGGTCGGCGACACCCTTTTGAGCATCGCCGAGGCGGGCGAGAGCGCGATGCAGCAGCGTCCCCCTTCCGTCGGCATCGTCGGCTCGCTCCCAGAGGCGGAGGAAGAGACGCACCCCGCGCCGCCTGCGGGCTTTGAGGGACTGGCCACTCCGATGGTGAGAAAAATGGCGCGGGAGCGCGGCGTCGATCTGAAGAGAGTACGGGGAACCGGCCCGCGCGGCTGCATCACCCCGGAGGATCTGGCCCGGCAGACACCGGCGGCGCCCAAGCAAAAGCCGCTCAGCGAAACGGAGGAGAAGCTGCCGCTGCGCGGGTTGCGGCGCACCATCGCCCGCAACGTGCTCGCCTCCCAGAGAACCACGGCCTTCGTCACCAGCATGGAGGAGGTGGACATCACGGAGATCTGGGAGATGCGCGTCAGGGAGCAGGGGGAGGTCGAGTCCCGCGGCACGCACCTCACCTTTCTCCCCTTTTTCATCAAGGCCGCCCAGCACGCCCTGCGGGAGCATCCGCTGCTGAACGCCTCGATAGACGATGACGCGCAGGAGATCGTCCTGAAGAAGCACTACCATTTCGGTATCGCGGTGGACACGCCGGAGGGGCTGATGGTCCCGGTGCTACGTGATGTGGACAGGAAGAGCATCATGGAACTGGCGCAGGCGATCCAGCAACTGGGGCGCAAGGCGCGCGAGCGGAGCATCTCCCTGGACGACCTGCGCGGCAGCAGTTTCACCATCACGAACTACGGGCATTTTGGCGGCACCTTCGCCACGCCGATCATAAACTGGCCCGACGTGGCGATCATGGGCTTTGGGCGCATCGTGGAGCGACCGTGGGTGCACCGGGGCGAGATCGTCATCAGGAAGATCCTGCCGCTCTCGCTTACCTTTGACCACCGCGCCACTGACGGCGCCGACGCGGCGAAGTTCCTGGGCAAGGTGCTCCGCTACCTGGAGGACCCGGCTCTTTTGTTTCTGGACTGCAGTTGAGGCGAGTTCCTGAGGGGGGAAGGAGCGCAGTTAAAAGTCCCGGTACGACATCGCCCTGGCGACCCGCTCACGCGCCAGCGCATCCGCCGCCAGCCGGGGCGGCACCCGCTCGCCCGCCGCCTTCTCCAGTACCCGCCGCGTGTTCTTCCTGATCCGCTCGCTGATCGCCGCGAATGCCTCCTGCTCGCTCTTGCCGGCGTACTCCATGGCTGCCATGATGACCCCACCCGCGTTGGCGATGAAATCCGGCAGCACCAGGACGCCGCGCGACTGCAGTCGCTCCTCGGCCTGGGCCGTCGCCGGGATGTTGGCTCCCTGCAGGATGATGCGCGCCTTGATGATGCCGGCATTGCCGCCGTGGATCACGTCGGGGGCGGCCGCAGGGACCAGGATGTCGCAGGGAAGGCCGAAGATCTCCGCCGCCGCCATGCGGGCTCCCTTGCCGTAGTTGGCGACACTGCCGCTTCGCCGCTTAACCTCGATCAACTCCGCGACGTCTATCCCCGCCGGATCGTGCACCGCCCCCTGCGAGTCGGATGCTGCCACCAGCACCGCTCCCTTGGCCGCCAGAAAGCGCGCCGCGGCCTTGCCGACGCTGCCGAACCCCTCGATGGCGATGCGCGCCCCCTCAAGCTTCAGGTCGGCAAAGGGTGCCGCCACCTCGGCGCACTCCGCCAGCCCGAACCCTGTAGCACCCAGCTTGTCGAGCGGCAGCCCCCCCAGTTCTTCGGGCAGCCCGAGCGCGCGGCCGGTTTCGTCGCGGATCCACGCCATGGAGGTTTCGTCGGACCCCATGTCGGGGCCGGGGATGTAGTCGGTCAGGTCGCGCATCATGCGGGCAAAGACCCGGAAAATGCGCTCCTTGCGCGGGTCCCCCGGGTCCGCGACGATCCCCGCCTTGGCGCCGCCGTGGGGCAGGCCGGAGATCGAGTTTTTCAGGGTCATGGTGCGGGCCAGGCGGCAGACTTCCCGTGTCGTCACGGTCGGCGACACGCGCACCCCCCCAAGCGCGGGTCCCAGCGCCGTGTTGTCGATCACCACGACCGCCCGTACCCCCTCCCTTGCCGAATAGAGCTGTATCACTTTGGAAGGGCCGAAATCGTCACAGGATATTTCTGTCATAGCGCGCCTCCGGGCTGTCAGTATTGACATGCTCTCCATGGTGGTGATTGGACCGTAATAATCTATCACGCCCGCCGCATGTCGCAATGCTTACATCGAGCAGTCACTGCGAACTGTTCTCTGTGACAGACCCCGCAGTCGTTCTCTTGGCGGTGTTGGGTTCCCCATGCCACTGTTGTTTTATTTACCTGAGATGGTACAGTGAGGTGCGATTATGTCACAGGGGTACCTTAGATGGCTCAACGTTCCATACCATGCCCGCGTTGCGGGCGGCTGATCGACAGCGGGCAGGCCTCGTGCATGTGGTGCGGCACGGCGCGCCCCGGTCTGCTGGCCCGATTGACCCGATCGACCCGCGGCGATCTCGGCGCAGACCTGCTGGTGCAGGGTATCACCGCGGCCAACGTGGCGTTTTACCTGATTTCCCTCTTTCTGAGCAGGCATCGGGGGCTCAGCGCAAACCCGCTCAGCTTTCTGTCTCCGGACCATAACAGCCTGTTGCTGCTGGGAGCGACTGGGGCGGTGCCGGTCTTTGAACTGGGCCGGGTCTGGACGCTCATCTCGGCCAGCTACCTGCACGGCGGACTGCTGCACATCCTGTTCAACATGATGGCGCTGCGCCAGATCGGCCCCTGGGTGAGCGCGGAGTTCGGCCCCAGCAGGATGTTCGTCATCTACACCCTGAGCGGGGTAGCCGGCTACCTCGCGTCCTGTTTTGCGGGCGTTCCCTTCACCATCGGCGCCTCCGCTTCCGTCTGCGGGCTGATAGGGGCGCTGTTCTTCTTCGGCAAGAGCCGCGGCGGCGATTATGGCGCCGCCGTGTCGCGCGAGGTGAGCGGCTGGCTGATCAGCCTGGTGCTGTTCGGTCTCATCATGCCCGGCATCAACAACTGGGGGCACGGCGGCGGGATCGTTGGCGGCGTCCTTTTGGCCATGCTCCTCGGCTACCGCGAACGCCGCGCCGAGACGGCGGGACACCGCCTGCTGGCGCTCTGCTGCTTGCTCGCCACCATCCTCATCCTGGCCCTGGCGGGCTACCTCGCCCTCTCGTACCGGCTGCGCTGATTTCCCCCTGCGCCGCGTTCCCCCCGCACCGCATACACCCGAAACGTGCGCCACCTCCGCTGGTTCCTGGTTCGGATCGACCGCCCGGAATCGATTGGGCCGGTTTAATGCCCTGCATCTTGTTTGTCCGGGCAAGTTCCGGTATTGTGACGTCAAAAATTTCGGACGGGGGAAGCAGATGAGTGTCCATGAAGTGAGCCATCCGTTGGTGCAGCACAAGATCGGTCTGCTGCGCGAGGCGGAGATCAGCACAAAGAAGTTCCGGGAGCTCACTGCGGAGGTGGCCTGTCTGCTCGCCTACGAGGCGAGCAGGGATTTTCAGCTGGAGCCGAGGGTGATCGACGGCTGGGACGGAAGCCGGGTACATATACAGCAGCTGAAAGGGAAGAAGGTTACCGTCGTGCCGATACTGCGCGCCGGCATCGGCATGCTGGACGGCGTGCTCAGCATGATCCCCAACGCCAAGGTGAGCGTGGTCGGACTGGCCAGGAACGAGCAGACGCTCGAGGCGCACAGCTACTTCGAGAGGTTCGTCGGGCAGTTGGACGAGCGGCTCGCCCTGATCGTCGACCCTATGCTGGCAACGGGCGGCTCCATCGCCGCCACCATAGAGATGCTCAAAAAGTCCGGCTGCCTGCAGATCCGCGTGCTCTGTCTGGTGGCGGCTCCGGAGGGGCTTGCCAGGTTGACCGCGGCGTACCCCGAAATAGATATCTACGTGGCAGCCATCGACGAGCGGCTGAACGAGCACGGCTATATCATGCCGGGCCTCGGGGACGCGGGCGACAAGATCTTCGGCACCAAGTAAGACGCCAAAATGGGGTGATCAGCATCTCACCCCGCCCTCGGCTGCGCTCTGCCGCAACTCCTCCGCCCCCAACCTCAACCTGTTTCTCCGATTGCCAACTCGTCTAACGAAGGTATACTCATATTCGTTAAAATTAGCTCCGACCAATCAATGTTCTGCCGGCGTGCGCTTCTGCCGGTAGCGGGAGCGTCGAGCGATTTGGCGGCTGCAAGGCCATTACCACGAAAGGAGGTCAGCAATGAAGGGAAACGAGAGGGTCATAGAGCAGCTGAACGTACGCCTGGCCGAAGAGTTGACTGCGACCAACCAGTACATGGTCCATGCGGTGATGTGCGAGAACTGGGGTTACAAGAAGCTGCACTCCATGATCCGCGAGCGGGCCATCGTCGAGATGAAGCATGCGGAGAAGCTGATAGAACGGATACTGTTTCTGGAGGGGAGGCCGATCGTCAGCAGGCTGGACCCGATTCATATCGGAGGCGAGATCCCGAAGATGCACCAGTTCGATCACGCCGCCGAGGAATCGGCCATCCGCGGCTATAACGAGAGCATCCGGATCGCGGTGGAATTGGGCGACAACGGCACCAGGGAACTGTTGCAGTCCATCCTGGCGCAGGAAGAAAAGCACATAGACGACCTGGAGGCCCAGCTGGACCAGATCGCACAGATGGGTGTGCAGAACTACCTGGTGGACCAGGTCGGCTGAAGGGGGCGCACTCTTCCCGCCGCGCTCTGCGCGGGATCGCCCCGACCTGCCAGTTGAAAAAGCCGTAAAAAGGGCGCCGGAGATGTTCTCTCCGGCGCCCTTTTCATTTCAATTGCGGTTACCCCCTCTCGGCGGCTCAGCCGCCGCTCAACTCCTTTTCCAACTCGAAAAGCCGCGTTTTTAGCGATTTTTCCCTCAGCCAGCGGGCGGTCACGTCTCTCATGACCGCGGCCGTTCCGGCGATTTCACCCGCGTCGTTCCTGATGATGGTCATGGAAAACTCGGTGGATATGCGGGTGCCGTCCTTGCGGATGGCGGGCGCGGCGAGCATTTCCGTGGCATACCGGGTGGTTCCCGTTTCCATCACCCTGAAATACCCCTCCCAATGGCGGGCGCGCTGGTTTTCCGGGATGAGGATGTCCAGGGAGTGGCCGATCGCCTCCTCGGCGCTGAAGCCCAGCATCTGCTCGGCGCCCGAATTCCAGAGCCGTATCACGCCGTCCCTGTCGGAATAGATAATCGCATCGTTGCATCCCTGCACCAGTTTCCGGCACAGGTCCTCGTGGTGTATCTCGGCCATGACGCCTCCCATGATTTTAGTTTCTCCAAGGCATAGCATCTCCCCGACAGCCGGTCCTTGATAAAGGTCAAATATACCGGAAACTGCACAACTTGTTTGACCGGAAGTCAAAGGAGTCAGGATGGTCAATTAGAAATCGCAAATCTGGACCAGGGACGGCGGCCCCCGGCTTTTAGAGTCAGAGAGGCGCCCGTTTGCTGTCATACCGTTTATGCCGCGCGCCATTAGTCCATTAACTGCGTATAATGCAAAATAGAATTATAATTTCATCCATCTATTCCTAAAGAACTGCAATCTCTTGCCGATAAATTCTTCAAGAAGAGAAAGTTCTGTAACCATTGGGAGGACCGATGTTTAAAAACAAGTTGATGCACAAGATCCTGGCGATCATAGGCGTGAATCTCTTCATTGGCATTTCGGTGGTGGGAGTGTTGGCGCTCTGGCTTCAGTACCAGGGAATTATGAATCTGCAGATGAAGAACAGCCGCACCATGGCGGTGGTCATCATAAACGAGATCTCGGAATTCATGATGAAGGACGATTCCAAGGCCGTGATGAACCTCGCCAAGGTCGCCAAGGAGCAGAACTTCGGGTTCGACATCCAGATCTACAACAAGGAGGGGAAGGATAGCAGAAACTCCTCGGGCGGAGCCAACGCGGAGGTGGTGAAGGCCATTGCCGCGGGGAAGCAGATGGAGACGCGGCAGGTCGAGAACGGCATCCATACGCTGCGCGCGGCTGTGCCGCTTGCAAACGAGGAGCGCTGCAAGCAGTGCCATGACGCGGGCGACAAGTACCTCGGCGCGATTCTGCTTACCTCGTCCCTGGAGGACGGCTACAAGAACGCGCTTAAGATGATCACTATACTGGTGGCGGCAGGAGTCTGCTTCTTCGTAATCATGATGGGGTGCATGTACCTGTTCTTCAAGAAGACGATCGTGCGTGACCTCCTGTTCTTCTCGGAGAAGCTGAAGGACATAGCGGAGGGAGAGGGGGATCTGACCAAGGAGATACCGATCCGCTCCAGCGACGAGATAGGCGATCTGGCAAGGCATATCAACCATCTGGTCATGAAGCTGCGGGAGACGATCACCGTCCTCTATCAGCTGGCGGAAAACATCTCCATATCGCTTTGCCAGGTGTCGAGCCGGACCACGAAGACGGTGGTCTCTGCAGCCGAACAGAAGGACCGCTCCCAGTCGGTGGCGGTGGCGGCCGAGGAGATGGCGGCGACGCTCAATGTGGTTGCCGGCAACACCCACCAGGCGGCCGGGTTCTCCGCGCAGGTCGACGAGGCGGCCAGCGAGGGGATGACTGTCGTGGACAGCGCCTGCCAGAGCATCATCATGGTCAGGGAAAACGTGGTGAAGACCCTAGGCACCGTGGGCCGGCTCGAGTCGTCGTCGGCGCAGATAGGGGACATCATCAACCTGATCGAGGACATCGCGGACCAGACCAAGCTCCTCGCGCTAAATGCGGCCATCGAAGCGGCCCGGGCCGGAGAGCACGGACGCGGGTTCGCCGTTGTCGCGGACGAGGTGAAGATGCTCTCCGAAAAGACGGCGACCTCCACCAAGGAGATCGCCAAGATCATCACCAACATCCAAAGCGAGAGCCGCGAGGCGGCCAGATCGATCGCCGAGGAGCAGGAGCGGGTCGATGACGGCGTGACCAAATCGACCGCGGCCAGGGTATGCCTGGAAAGGATCCTCGGGCTCGCCGGAGAGACGGCGCAACTCATCAACCAGATCGCTTCGGCGACCGAGGAGCAAAGCGCCACCACCAACGAGATCTCGGATAAAATCCATGGCGTCTCCGATTCGGCTTCCATCGTGCACCAGGACATGATGGAGAGCAACAAGGCGTTCTCGGTGCTGACAGATGTCGCAGAGCAGATATTCTCCACCGTCGGCAAGTTCAGCGTGGGGAACCGGCACGACGAGATGAAGCGCCTGGCCGGCGAGTTGAGGAACAGGTTCATAGAGGTCATAGACAGGGGGATCGCAACGAACAAGATCACGCTGTCGGATCTCTTCGACAGAAACTACCGCCCCATCCCGAACACCTCGCCGCAGAAATACGCTACGGCGTTCGACAGCTTCTTCGACCAGTACGTATCCCCTGTACAGGAAGAGGTGCTCTCGAAGCAGGGGGCGGTCTTTTTTGCCATCTGCGTCGACGACCATGGCTACGTTCCGAGCCATAACCTGCGCTACGCCAAACCTCTGACCGGCAATCCGGAGGTCGACATGGTGAACAACAGGACCAAGAGGATTTTCAACGACAAGACGGGGCTCAAGGCGGTGCAGAATAAAGAGCCCTTCCTGCTGCAGACCTACATGAGGGATACCGGCGAGATCATGAACGACATCTCGACGCCCATCGCTTACAATAACCGGCATTGGGGTGCTGTGCGGCTCGGCTACAAGGCGGAATGATCCGCGGCGAGCCGGTTGCCTGGCAGGATCATGTGACAACTGTAAAAAGGCCGCGCTCCGAGCGCGGCCTTTTTAATCGGCTGCCGTTTCCCGAAGTGACACCCGCCTCCTGCAGCTTCCCTATGCATTGACCGGGGAGGGGCTTTCTGCTATACAAAGCTATCTCAATTAATTAACGGTGTCTGAACCGGGGGGCGTATGGATCTAGGTGTCGTTACAGGTAAGGTAGTACGCGGGGGTGCAGCCTTGATGGTCGTGGCTGCGCTGCTCGCGGCGGGATATGTCTATGGCGCTTTGCACTGGGCCTACTCCTCGGGTGAGCGGGTAGGTTACGTTCAGAAACTCTCCAGGAAGGGGTGGCTCTGCAAGACCTGGGAGGGGGAGCTGACCATGTCGCCGGTCCCCGGTGCCGTGCCGGAAAAGTTTTTCTTCACCGTGCGTGATGATGCCGTGGCGCAGCTGATGAACCAGGGGTTGGGCAAGAGGGTGTCGCTGCATTATGAGCAGCACAAAGGGATCCCGACCTCCTGTTTCGGCGAAACGGAGTTCTTCATCGTGAAGGCGAAGTTCCTGGAGTGAGCGCATTGACAACCGGGGCGCCGCTTCATCCGGAGCTCCGGGGGGCGGTTTTCCGACTCCTCGTTGAAAAATATTCAGGCGCCTCCCGGTGCCTGGCTGCAGTCGAAATCCTCAATATCACAGAAAAAGTGGCGCGGGGGTGGCGGCGAGCGAAGATCCCTCCTGCCGGAAACGATTTTTTATTCTTGACGAGAAAGCGCGTTCAGATTAGATTGCATACTGTATACGATGTGGAACCCTCCGAACGTAGCGTATACGCCGCTGCTGAGGGTGTTCGCCCGCGGCTGAAAGTGCAAGGCGAAGTGCATGCAACTGCAGGTTGTTTAACCTTGACTATGCATGTTCTCTTGAGTAGAATCCAGTTTTAAATTTCCCCGAATTATTTCCCCATGTCTCCTGACAGGCCCATCAAGTGGTCAGGTTGCTGTGTCGAAACAATTGTTTTTTATCGGCTTTTGCTGATTTTACATGTAAACACCAAAACAAAACAGGAGGAAGATTATGTCCGATTACGGCACCTTGCAAGACCGCGTGAAATGTAAATCCCTTTTGAACAAGGTCATGAAGGCTGAGCAGACCGTCGAGTTCTTCAAAAACGGGATGAACCTTGGCTGGTCCGGTTTCACCCCTGCCGGTTACCCGAAAGTCGTACCCATCGCGCTCGCCGAGCACGTGGAGAAGAACAACCTGCAGGGCAAGCTCAAGTTCAACCTATTCATCGGCGCTTCCGTCGGTGCCGAGACCGAGGACCGCTGGGCCGTAAACGACATGATCGACCGCCGCTGGCCGTACCAGACCGGCAAGAACATCGCCGCCGGCATCAATGCAGGGCGCATCCGCATGGGCGACAAGCACCTCTCCCTGTTCGCGCAGGATCTCGGCTACGGCTTCTACACCAAGGACTCCGAGAGCGGCAAGCTCGACATCGCCATCATCGAAGTCTCCGCCATCAAGGAAGACGGCAGCCTGGTCCCGACCTCTTCCTGCGGCGTCATCCCCGAGATCCTGATGATCTGCGACAGGATCATCATCGAGGTGAA
>Ga0209317_1001210_pt1 | contig 24022 bp, 19 predicted proteins | sample RifGroB2_FD_183994 | JGI IMG/M metagenome (GOLD analysis project Ga0209317, IMG submission 183994) | Soil microbial communities from Rifle, Colorado, USA - Groundwater B2 (SPAdes) (version 2) | ecosystem: Environmental > Terrestrial > Soil > Unclassified | place: Rifle, Colorado | collected...
TCTCTTGAAGGCCGAAAGCTTATCGAAAATCTGGCGGGATGAGGCGTCAAAGGTGGTGCCTGCGGTGTAGAAGGCAGGATTGAAACCCTCGGGGCTCCCTTCCGAGCAGAATACCAGCGTCTTCGAGGCGGCACCGGCATTCATCGAAGCCATCAGCAGGGTTGCTCCACAGAATGCAGCAATCAGAGTCTTCGTTTTTCTCATCGTGTTGATCTCCTGTTATTTTTATAATTGCAGGTTTTTTTGTGGACCTGCGCCTATGTAGCTCAGTTAACGTAAGAGTGAACAGCAGCCGCCCCGGAAACCACCGGCCAGACGACCCGCACATACTAGAACGTTAGCGCAAAATAGTAAAACAGAATTAACAGAGAATTAACATTATTTGCTTAGAATGAACTTTGCCGCTCACTCTCGCCACCGGGAATAGGGATGGTGAACCAGGCTGGCATTGTAGTACCGGGGATCGCCGGATACCTCCCGACCGATCCAGGCCGGTTTGGTGAATTCCTGGCCGACGAAATCCAGTTCGATCTCGGCAATCAATAGGCCGGCGTTTTCCCCCTGGAATTCGTCAACCTCCCAGGTGAAGCCGGCAAAAGGAATACGGTAACGGACCTTCTCGATCAACGGCCCGCGACACAGCCGGTCCAGCATCTCCCGGGCTTCATCGAAAGGAATTTCGTATTCGAATTCGAGCTTTACGCCACCTTCATCCGGTCCTTTTATAGTCAATATCCCTCGGTTGTCAGCGATCCGTATCCGGACTGTCGCACCACTGCCCGAATTAAGGTAACCCTGGCAGTAGGGAATGCCGGCGGCCAGTCCACGCCAGCTGTCGTTTTCGATCAGAAATTTCTTTTCAATCTCTCGTCCCATAAAAACCTCATGCAGCGGATTTTACGGCCACTTTTTTGGCCAGTTCGATAGAGGAAAAATTCAGGGTGGCATGGACGGTAAGAACGGGAAACAGCAGGGCGATGGCGAAGATGTTGAGCAGCGGGATCATGCTGATCAGGGCCGGCAAAAAACCGATCCGAAAGGTGGAACCGCCGTGGACCCGCATCCAATCGATTTTTTTGCCGAGCGACCAGCGGCGGCGGGAGGCGGGGTAGTCGATGAACATCAGGGCGGAATAGTAGGTGTAGAGGAGGATGACCGCCAGCTGGCCGAGTACGGGGATAAAATTGACGACCAGGGCGGCGACGGTCACGGCCAGGCCGAACAGGGCGATTTTTACTCCTTCGAGGATATCCCGGACGATGCCGCGGAGGGTGAAGGCGGCGTCGGGGTCGAATTCGTTCCCGGCATGGATCCGCTCGGCGGCGGCACTCAAAAAGGCATAGCCAGGGGTTGCGAGGGTGTAGGCGAGGAGAAAGGCAAAATAGAAGGCGACGATTCGCGAGACCACCAGGAACAACCAGTTGGCCGCCACCCAGCCGGAATATTTGATCCAGCCCCAGACGGATTCGGTTGCCGGTTGAACGGCCATGAAATTGACGGTCAGGCTGTCGATGAAGTCGACGGTGACCAGATAACCGAGCCAGGTCAGGCCGATGGTGCTCAGGATCAGGATAAAGCTCACGCCGAACAACCGTTTTCGGCTGAGCAGCAACAAGAAAGACCTGCTAAGGGGAATCCAGTCGGATCGGTGATTCATTCTGGGATTCGGTTGCTTTTGCATTTGTTTTGCTGGTATAACGGGGTTAGTCCGCGATAGCGGAGAATGATGCATCGGTTGAGAGGAAGCCTACTTCTGGCTGCCGCCGCTTCCGCATTCGGATGGATGTCGTAAAGAGTCACAGCAATGATGATTATAGGTCATTTTACCGGGCTGTAAAGACTCCGCGGCATATATGCTTTATTAGATTGCAAGTTTATGAATATCACGGGCAACAAGAAACAGCAGCGACGTGCAGCCTATGTCTGCCAGCAGTGCGGCTATCAGAGCGGCAAATGGCTTGGCCGTTGCCTCGAGTGCGGCTCCTGGGAAAGCATGGTCGAAGAGGTGATCGATACCCGCCGGTCCGCGGGAACCGCACCGCCCTACGGCCAGCCGCTCCCTCTCTATTTAGCCCCGGACGGCGACGAGGAGAGGATCGGCACGGGGATCGGCGAACTGGACCGGGTTCTGGGCGGAGGCATCGTGCCGGGTTCGGTGGTGCTCATCGGCGGCGAGCCGGGCATCGGCAAATCGACGCTTCTCCTCCATCTGCTCGCGGCAATCGCCGAGCAGAACCGGAAAGTCCTCTACGTCTCCGGCGAGGAATCGGCCCGGCAGATCAAGATGCGGGCAAAACGCCTGGGCGCCATCCACCCAGAGGAATTCCTGGCTACCGAAAACGGGGTCGAGCAGATTATCGCCATGACCACTGCCATGCGGCCGAGCTTGCTCGCGGTCGATTCCATTCAGACGCTGACCTGCGATGAACTGGCCTCGTCGCCCGGTTCGGTTACCCAGGTGCGGGAATCGGCCTACCGTCTGCTCGGCATGGCGAAAAAAGAAAATATTCCAGTAATTCTGGTGGGACACGTGACCAAGGACGGGGCCATTGCCGGGCCGAAGGTGCTGGAACACATGGTGGACACGGTACTCTATTTCGAGGGAGACCGGAGTCACGCCTTTCGGATTCTGCGCACCGTCAAGAACCGCTTCGGCTCGACCAACGAGATCGGGGTCTTCGAGATGAAGGAAGAGGGGTTGGTTCAGGTCAGCAATCCGTCGGAGATCTTTCTCGCCGAACGGCCCCTGAACGAGCCGGGATCAGTGGTTCTGCCGAGCGTCGAAGGGACCCGGCCGATCCTTGTCGAGGTCCAGGCCCTGGTCAGTCCGACCAATCTCGGCACGGCCCGCCGAACGGCCATCGGCGCCGATCCGCAGCGGCTGTCGCTGCTCTGCGCGGTGCTCGAAAAAAAGGGCGGGCTCGACATGTACGGCCATGATATCTTCCTGAACATCGCCGGCGGGATGCGCATCGACGAACCGGCCCTCGATGTCGGAGTGGTCTGCGCCCTGGCCTCAAGCCTTCGGGAAAAACCGATTCCCTCCACCACCGTGGTCTGCGGGGAACTGGGTCTTGCCGGAGAGGTCCGGGCTATCGGCCATGTCGATGTCCGAATCCGCGAGGCACAGCGTCTGGGGTTTTCCCGATTTGTCCTGCCCGCCAGCAACAAGGAACGGGTGACCTGGTCACCGGACATCGAACTGGTGGGGGTTGCCAGTCTGCAGGAACTGCTTGAAGTGGTTTTCGCCGCCTAGAAAGGTTCAGTAGTGAAGAAACCGCCTGGAATATATGGCTTTTCAGGGGTTGCATTTCGGAAAAACTTGTCATGAGGAGGACAAATAATGTCTGACGCCCATCACGATCATCATCACGAAGATAACAGTGTCAATGTCAAGGTAGCCCTGTTTTTTGTCGCGGTTCTCGCAGCGATTACCCTGATCGGCCTGATCAACTGAAATATTATTTTTAATTGATACGATGCAGAAAAACGGACCTGACCGGGAAGTTGTCATCCTGATGACCGACATGGTCCAGTATTCCAGTAAGTCCCTGGGGATGGAGCCGGAAGAGATACGGGATTTTCTCATCGATTATCATGACAGAATCTACGATTTGCTCGACCGGGAGGAGTTTTCTCCGGTGGAAATCGAACCTTTCGCCGGGGACGGCTGTCTGGTGATTTTCGATAAACGTCCGGGAGAGGACCGGTCCGGGGTCTGTTCCCGAGCTCTCCTGGCGACTGTCCGGCTGGCCGAGGCTGTTGCCGACGGCCTGCTTGCCGTGACCCGCATGGGGCTCCTCCTGGGTACCATTACCGAGGCCAGACTCGGCAACAGGATGGCCAAGTTCGGGGCAAGTTTTGCCGTAGCCAACCGTCTGGAGGAACTCTGCGGGTATTTCGGCATGCAACTACTCATGGATCGGGAGATTGCCCGGTATCAGCAAGGATTTGCCCCTTATCTGGTCAACATCGCCAAGGTGAGTCTGACCAGCGTGCAGCACCCGATGAACATCTTCACCCTCTATAAACCCGGGCTGCAGCATTGTCCGAGGGAGCTGGATGAAGCAAAGCTCCTGCAATTCGTCGGGATGAAAAATCAGGCGATGGAACTCTTCACCGGCAACAGTCAACAGGGGATCGAGCCCGACTTTCCCCGGGTGCGGGAGCAGTTGCTTGTTGCCCAAAGGTTTTTTCGGGAGATCACCGACCGGGAAGACCCGGCCATCGAACGTATTCTCGAATACATCCGCGAAACACCCTGTCCCGCGGACGATTTCAACGGTTGCGGGATGAAGCTTCTGGAGAAAAAGCGGGACTCCCTAGGCGACCGGCTGGTCCATCTGTCCAAGCAGTTGTTGCGGGCGATGAACCAGGACTTTTACCACGCCCTCGTTGTCGATACAAAGTGGGAGAAATATTTCAAGCTGGAATGGCGAAAAAAAGGCGAAATTATCATCAAAATCGACAGTCTCCCCGACGGGATCTATTACCTGGACAGCGGCACGGCGACCACCGTCAACAGTAAAGGAGAGGTCCTTTCAACTATCGAGGCCGGCAGCGTCTTCGGCGAGATGGCTTATTTCGGCGGCGAGCAGCGGCGTACGGCCACCGTTATCGCCGCAACCGATGTCGTCCTCCGCAAACTCGCCACCGAAGACTTTCACAGGCTGCCGGTCATTATGAACATCTTTGAACGGATTGCCATGGCCCGCCGGCGGGAAATCGCAAGCAGCGGCAACCGTCCGGAAGATAAGGCCGCATCCCAGCCGGTTGCCTTCAATTAGCACTCCGGGATACGGCCTGAATCCACTTATTTGGCGACCAGTACCACATAGGTGGAGTAATCGCCAAACCGGACCCTGAGCAGGATCTTGCCCGATTTCTGGGCCTGTTCCATCGCCTTTTTCAGGTCGTTCAGGTTGCGGATCTTTACCTTGTCGACCTCTTCGACCAGATAGCCCGGTTTGAGGCTCGCTGCATCGGCCGGACTGCCTGGCTTGACATCGGCGATAATCAACCCGCTGCCTTGCTGGTAATCGAATTTTTCCGCAAGTTCCGGGGTCAGTTCCTGCAGGGTGAGCCCGTATTTCTCCATCGGGTTCTTGTGGTTCATAGGCTTTTCCGTACTGCTGAAGCCGGAGGGTTGTTCAGCGACGGTCACCTGAACCTTCTTCTCCCGACCTTCCCGGATGACATGGACCATTGCGGTGCTGCCCGGTTCGAGCATGGCCACCCGGTTGCGCAGGTCGGAGACGTCGGTCAGCTGAACATCGTTCAATTTCATGATAATATCGCCCTGCTTGATGCCTGCCGCGCTGGCCGGGGAATTCTCCTGGACTTCGCTGACCAGAACGCCCTTCGCCTCTTTCAGGCCGAAGGATTCGGCTAGGTCTTTGTCGACATTCTGAATCACCACTCCCAGCCAGCCGCGTACTACCTTGCCTTTTTGCTGCAGCTGGTCCTCAATGGATTTGGCCATATTGATCGGGATGGCGAAGCCGATGCCCATGTAGCCGCCGGTCCGGGAAAAGAGCGCGGTATTGATGCCGACCACTTCACCGTGGCCGTTGATCAGGGGCCCGCCGCTGTTGCCTGGATTGATGGCGGCGTCGGTCTGGATGAAGTCCTCGTATTCACTGATGCCGACACTCGATCGGCCGGTGGCGCTGACTACGCCGACGGTGATCGACTGACTGAGTCCGAAGGGATTGCCGATGGCGATAACCCATTCGCCCTCTTCCAGCTTGCTCGAATCTCCGAGCGGCAGCACCGGCAGGTTTTTCGGGTCCTCGATCTTCAGCAAAGCTACATCGGTCTGGGGATCGGTGCCGACCACCTTGGCCTCGAACTCTCGGTTGTCGGAGAGAATAACCTTAATGGTATCGGCCTCTTCCACGACATGATTGTTGGTCAGGATGAAACCGTCCTTGCTGATGATGAAGCCGGAACCCTGGCCGCGCTGCTTAAAATCGCGACGCGGCATCTGCTGACGAAATTGCGGTCCGAAGAATTGTTCGAAGAAGGGATGGTTGAATAATTCTTCGGGAAGCTGGCCGCCGGGACCGCCACCCCCCTGGGTCGTCTTCTCCACCTTGATATGGACAACTGCCGGTTTGGCCTGCTTCACCACATTGACAAAGGCCTTCGACGATCGATCGAGTATGGCGGTATCGCCGCCGTTGATTTCGGACTGGGCAAAACTCATGGAACCAGTCAGGGAAAAGCTCAAGAGCAGGAAGGTGAGCATGCCAAGAACGGAAATGGGCGGTTTTTTTGTCTTCATGGAATTCTCCTTATTCGACATGAGTGGAGTGTGGGGAAGAATCAGTGGATTTTCCTCCGACAACGGGAACTTTGTATACTCTAGCAACAGTAAGCGGGAACCGAAAACCGTCAAGAAAGATTGCTGAAATGTAATCTTGGCAAAAAAAGGCAGAGAGCCGCTTGGTTTCGGCATCTCTGCCCCTTGAGTTGCCTACTGCAATGGTGGGCAACTAAGGGGCGTGAGGAGTGTAGGGGCGAAAAATCTTTCGCCCGTCAGCTGCGGATCATATCCGCGATCTGGAAGGCTACTTCCAGGCTTTGTTCGGCATTGAGCCTGGGGTCGCAGCTGGTCAGGTAGTTGCTGGCCAGTTCCTCGTCGAGGATATTATGGGCCCCGCCGGTACATTCGGTGACGTTGTTGCCGGTCATCTCGAAATGCACACCGCCCGGCACAGTTCCTTCCGACCAGTGGGTCTCGAAGAAACAGGTGATCTCCGAGAGAATGTCGTTGAAATTGCGGGTCTTGTGGCCGGACTTGGCGGTATAGGTGTTGGCATGCATCGGGTCGCAGCTCCAGACGATATTGTAGCCTTCCTTTTTGGCTTCCCGGAGCAGCGGCGACAAGGCCTTTTCGATCTTCTTCAGGCCGAAGCGGGTGATCAGGGTGAGACGGCCCGGCTCGTTGTCGGGGTTGAGAATCGCGATCAACCGCTTGATATCGTCAATCTTGTACGAGGGACCGATCTTGACCCCGATCGGATTGTGCACCCCGCGGAGGAATTCGACATGGGCGCCGTCAACTTGCCGGGTTCGTTCGCCGATCCACAGCATATGGGCCGAACAGTCGTACCAGTCGCCGGTGATGGAATCCACGCGGGTCAGCGCCTCTTCGTACTGGAGCAGCAGGGCCTCGTGGGAGGTGAACAGCTGGGTCTGGTTGATCTGCGGCGTTTCAGCGGAGATACCGATGGTCTCCATGAATCTGATGGCCTGGCTGATCTGCTTGGCCATCCGGTCGTAAGACCTTCCCATCGGCGACTGGGCGACGAACTCCTGGTTCCAGGCCTGCACCCGCTGGAGCGACCCGTAGCCGCCGCGGGTAAAGGCCCGCAGCAGGTTCAGGGTGGAAGCCGCCATGTTATAGCCCTTGAGCATGTATTTGGGATTGGGGGTCCGGGCTTCCAGGGTGAATTCCGACTTGTTGACCATATCGCCGCGGTAGGAGGGCAGCTCGAGGCCGTCCACGGTTTCCAGGTCGGCGGACCGGGGTTTGGCGAACTGGCCGGCGATCCTGCCCATCTTGATGACCGGTTTGCCGCCGGCATAGGTGAGAACGACCGCCATCTGCAGGAGAACCTTCAGAGTTTCGCGGATATTGGGTGCGGTAACCTGGGAAAAATTTTCGGAACAATCGCCGCCCTGGAGCAGGAAGGCATCGCCGGTCACCGCTTTGGCCAGGAGCTGCTTGAGGGAGCGGATTTCGCCGGCAAAAACGAGGGGCGGCAGGGAGGAGAGATCGGCGAGAACTCTTTCCACGGCCTGCGGATCGGGCCAGTTGGGTTGCTGTAGGGCTGTAAAGTTTTTCCAGCTTGATTTGGTCCAGTTTTTCTGTATGACTGACATTGCAAATCCTTTTGATGAAAGGTCTTTCTCTTGATTTTTCGGATACCGAGGTTCGGCCGGCTGAGATAGTTTACCGCCGAAATGGAGACTTTCCTTTACTAAAGTATTTTTATGCAAAAAAACAAGCAAATATTGCGTGGTAGCCGGGATTGGACCGATTCTTTCCGAAGACAGGCAGGACCTACAGACAGCACCGTTCGACATCGAAGGCGTTCAGGATGCGTAATTCCCGTTCCCGCTTGAGGCCTGTGGGAGGAGGGCGGAAATCGAGCCCGGCCACCATCTCGCGGGCGGCGGCATAGTCGGGAATGGAGGTGAGCCCATAGCCGATCCCCTTGCCGGTAATTGAATCCAGCAGTTCGGCATCGATGCCATTGGTGACAATCGCGAGCGGAATGCAGTGGGACGGGATAAGCACCCGGGCGGCGGCAACCGCGGCCCGTTCCCGGCTGACCAGGGAGCCGGGGCCGTAGCGGATGATCATGAAAGGTTTCGCGTCTAAGGAGACGGTCAGTTCGATGGTGGAAACGACGAAACAGCGGGAGAAAAGGGTCTCGATCGTGAGTCTCGGGGTGAGGGTTGCCCTGGGATATTTCTTTTCTTCCACCATCATTTTGGCGAGTTTCTGGCGTATCCGCTCGTCGTCGGTATCGGTCAACTCAACGCCTGTGAGATAATCGATCAGAGTGCCGTAGATCAGATGATGGGACTTGGGTACGGGCATGATGTCTCTCCTGGAAATATCACTTTCTTCTACAGGTATTTTCTCAAAGAAATTAATCACTGTCAAAATGGGGGCAAGAAACCTGGAGATGCAGGTGCCGGTCGTGCTTTACTCTTCTTACTCTTCCTGCCGGTTGCCGACACACTTATTAAGACGGTCGTTGATTTCCGTACATAATTGCAATTAGCAGCCGTAGTCATATGACTGTAATTGCGATATTTATTCTTCGCATAATGTACGCCAATTGACGTACGGCTTAATAAGAATTTATTGCCTATGAAACACAAAGGCGGTAGGTTCAGGGGCAATCTTTCCATTAAAGAACCAAAAAAAAGATAGCGCGAAGTGTCGCGCAAGATTTTTTGTTCGAAGCTTCTTAAACATTATTGAAAGAGGTAATATCTTTGAAACAGTTTGTTCGCCTGGGTTTGTTTGGTTCCAGTCACATTTCTCACATTTCTGAATCTAATATTTTGAAGGTACTTTTGTTTTTTACTATTTTGCGAATCAGCTTTTTTTCCGCTTCATTTCCCTTCTTTAATAATGTTGATGAACCGGCTCATGTGGATTTGGTAGTTAAATACTCTCACGCGAAGTTACCGACACCAACCTCATCGAAAATGGAACCTGATTCAGCAAGACTTTTTGTGTTGTATGGAACGCCGGAATATCTTCAACCACCCCAACCGAAGCTTGAGCCATTTTGGAAACAACTTCAGAATAATGATAAAATCAATTTAATAAATAATAAAATTATTCGCTGGATGGAAATCCAAAATCATGAATCTTTATCTCCTCCGTTTTATTATGCAGTGTGGGGTATCTGGCATAAATTAGGAAATATGTTAGGATTGGATAAATATTCTCTATACTGGCTAAAAATACTCAATATTTTTGTTTATGTAGGAATAATGGTTACAGCTTATCAATTGGCAAAGATGTTGGTGCCGGGAGATGTACGGTTTCGAATAAGCGTATTGATGCTGCTGGCAGTATTTCCGCAAGATGTTTTCTATTCGATAAATAGTGACGTTCCTTCCGCTATGATCGTTGCTTTATCCTGGCTTATGTTAATTAATGTAGGCTATGGACATTGCAATAGAAAATATATTTGGCTCACAGGGGTTATAATATCGTTAGCTGTCTTGACAAAACTGAGCAATCTTCCGTTTCTGGTATTTTCGGTAATAATTTGCGGGTGGATAATTTTTCAATGGCATATGCAATCTATTTTAAGAAAGCGGTGGTATTGGTTAATTGAACTAGGCCTATGCAGCATATTTCCGATTATTTTATGGTGTATTTATAATTACTTCATTGTTGGTGATATTTTTGCTACTAGTGGAAAAGTTGAATATTTAGGTTGGAAGGTAAAGGATCTTTCTCAAATATTTCATCATCCAATTTTTAATTTGTCAGGAATTAAAATATTTTTAGAAAACACGCTGTTGTCATTCTGGAGAGGTGAATTCACATGGCATTCAAAACACATGGTATCACCATGGATGGATCATTTCTATACTACATCGTCATTCATATTTTTTGCCTCTTCTCCATTAATTTTTTTGAAAGCTAGCAAAGAGAACAGAGATCGGTATTATTTTCTACTATGTTGTTCGTTTCTGTTGATTATCGGATACTTTTCCTTTCTTGCTCTTATTTCTGTTATCTATAACTACGGCAAATGTTGGTATCCCTCAGAAAGTTACCCGTATATGACATCTGGCCGTTTGATTATTGGAGTTCTTGTTCCATTTGTATTTATCTATATAATTGGACTTCAAAGCATATTAAAGCTATTGCATTTAGATCGTTTTTTATTGCTTGTAGTTGGGTGCATTTCAATTGCAATCATGCTTAATGAAGTTGTTCTAACTATGCCAGCAATAAAAAGTAAATTTAATTTTTTCGGATTAATATACTTGTAGCTGATTATTCTATACCGGCAGATAGAAAATCTCTATCTGGTCCTTGTGCTTCTCCACCCATGCTGCATCTCGATCCGCAGTCTCGGGGTGAGGGTTGCCCTGGGATATTTCTTTTCTTCCACCATCATTTTGGCGAGGTTCTGGCGTATCCGCTCGTCGTCGGTATCGGTCAACTCAACGCTTGTGAGATAATCGATCAGAGTGCCGTAGATCAGATGATGGGACTTGGGTACGGGCATGATGTCTCTCCTGGAAATATCACTGCAGTTATTTTCCCAAAGAAATTAATCACTGTCAAAGCGGGGGCAAGCAACCTGGAGAGGCGGGTTTCTTAGGTACTTTATTCCCTATGCTGGAGCGGCGGCTCCCGGAGTCCCGCCCGGTACCCAGCTCTTTCTGATTGACATTTCCTCTACGATATCATTAGTCTTTGCCCGGTATAGCGTCGGCAAAATGCCGCAACGGAGAAAAGTTCATCCCAGCGATAATGATCATGAATACGAACAGGAGGAATATGAAGACGAAACGAGCGATCAAGCACACTACTCTCTTATGCGCGGCATCCGCGATGTTGTTGGGCGGGGCCGGGGTTTCCCCGGCGGCAGGTCCTGTAGCCGTGGCCCCCCAGCAAAATGTCGAAGTGGCGATGGCCGACACCTCACCGGTTAAATTTTCTTTGAGCGGCGGTGCCGGCTATCTCACCGGCGAAGCCAACGAAATAGTGTACTGGCCTACCGTCGGCAACCACAAGGCCAGCGAATTGACCTGGCAGATCGACAACCTGTTCATGTTCGGCCTCGGCGCCCATCTCAAATTGCAAAACTGGCTGACGATCAACTTCGACGGCTGGTTCAAGGCAACTGACGGCGACGGGTCGATGGACGACTACGATTGGGAAATACCCGGAGCTGATTGGACGCAGTGGTCGACCCACGAAGACACCGATGTCACCGATGCCAGTATCATCGATCTGAACGCCGAATTTTCCGTCTTCCGGACGGAAAATATGGCCTTAAAGGTGATCGGCGGGTACAAGCGGGATAATTTCGGCTGGGAAGCCTATGGCGGCGATTTCGTCTATTCGGTGAACGGCTTTCGCGACACGACCGGCTCCTTTGTCGACGGTCTGCAGGTTATCGGTTACGAGCAGACTTACGAAACGCCCTATATCGGGGCGGGAATCAGTGCCAATTTCAGCAAATTCGAACTTGCCAGCCGGTTGATCTATTCACCGTTTGTGCAGGGCGAGGCCATCGACAACCATTATCTGCGCAATTTGGTGACCACTGACGAAATCGAAGACGGGGACATGATCGCCTTTGATATTTCCGGCAACTACCTGATCAACAACCATCTTTCCGTGCTGATGGCCTTTACCTATCAGGATTACGACACCACCCAGGGCGATTCGCTGTGGGAGTTCCGGGATCAGGGCGTTTCCTACCTGCTTGTCGACGGCGCCGGCATGGATCTGCAGTATTCCCTCTTCACCGTTTCTTTGAAGTATACCTTCTAAGAATCAACGTCGTCTTTTTCGACGGACCGGCCCATCACTCCTTTACCGGGGCGATGGGCCTTTTTTTGCTCGGCAGGGGCTCGTGTTAGACGTAATGGGAAACCGATTCTTAGGATGCTATTTGGAATCAGGTGTCGAGATGTATCCGGCGCACAATGATGTTGCCGACGGAATATCCCGCGCCGAAGGAGCAGATCACGCCCAGGTCGTGCTCCTTCAGGTCCTCGTGGTTTTTGTGAAAACAAATGATCGATCCGGCCGAGGCGGTGTTGGCGTAAGTATCGAGGATCGTCGGGGTAACGCCGTCGGTTATCTCCACGCCCAGCAATTTTTTGCACATAAGCTGGTTCATGTTGAGGTTGGCCTGATGCAGCCAGACCCTCTTTAAATCGGACGGGGCGATATCGTGCTCCGCCAGGTGATTGCGGATGATTTCGGTGGCCAGGGGCACCACTTCCTTGAAGACCTTCCTGCCCTCCTGGACGAAGAGCTTCTCCTTTTCACTGGTTTGCCCCGGCCGTGTTCGCTCGAGGAAACCAAGGCGGTTGTAAATATTGGTGGAATATTTCGTCGCCAGTTTTGTCCCGATAATCTCGAAGACATCCTTTTTCCGGCAATAGTCCTCCCGCTCGACGATCACGGCGGTGCACACGTCCCCGAAGATGAAGTGGCTGTCGCGATCGCGGAAGTTCAAATGGCCGGAGCAGATCTCGGGATTAACCATGAGAATCGCCCTGGCATTACCCCGGAAGATCGAATCGACCGCCGTCTGAATGCCGAAGGTGGCGGAAGAACAGGCGATATTCATGTCGAAGGCGAAACCGGAAATTCCCAGGGCGTCCTGCACCTCGACGGCTATTGCCGGATAAGGACGTTCTGTGTTGGAGCAGGAGACAATGACGGCATCCAGGTCTTCCGGATTTTTGCCGGCCCTCTCCATCGCTTCTCGTGCGGCCGCCACACTTATTTCACACTGGATCGATCGCTCCTCGACGGATCGAAACGGCAGCCGCGGACACATGATCGCCGGATCGAGGACACCCTCTCGATCGAGGACGAATCGGCTCTTTATGCCGGAGGCTTTTTCAATGAACTCGGCGCTCGACTCGGCTAAAGCCTGGCAGCTCCCGGCGGCAATTTCGTCCTGGTGTTCTCGGTTGAAATTCCGAACGAAGGTATTGAAGGAATGCACAAGTTCTTCGTTTGAAATGGAAAATGGAGGGGTGAAGACCCCGGTACCGCTTATGACGATTCTGGCCATACTCTCTCGATTGTTGTACCGAAAAAATGAATTGAACCACAGAAAAAATTGACATGCTATGCTACTCTTTCACACGGTAGTTTGCAAATGTATTGCCTTTGGCCGTCGATTTGCGTAGGGCCGGCGCTACCAGCCCTACGCTGTCGAATCGGCAGAATTGTCACGTGATTGCAGCCGTGAGGGGATTGTTGCCGGTTCAGATCTTCGGCAGGTTGGCCATCGATTTGGCAATCGCCTCGGCCGGATAATCGAAGTCGCGCAGTTCCCCGGAATAGTACCGGTCGTAGGAACCCATGTCGATCAGGCCGTGGCCCGAGAAGTTGAAGAGGATGGTCTTCGGCTCGTCGGGGTTTCTCATGGCCTCGATGATGGCGCCGCGGATGGCGTGGCAGGTCTCCGGGGCGGGGATGATGCCTTCCGCCTTGGCGAACAGGACGCCCGCCTCGAAGCATTCAAGCTGATGAAGCTTGATCGGCTCGACGATCTTCTCCCGGACCATGGCCGAGACGATCGGCGACATGCCGTGGTAGCGAAGGCCGCCGGCGTGGATGCCCGGAGGAATGAAATCGTGCCCCAGGGTGTACATGTAGAGCAGCGGCGTGGTCTGGGCGACATCGCCAAAGTCGTAGGCGAGCTTGCCGGCGGTAAGCGTCGGACAGGAGGCCGGCTCGGTGCCGACAAAGCGGATCTTTTTGCCCTCCAGATAATCGGGGATAAAGGGCGCGGCGAGCCCCGCGAAATTCGAGCCGCCGCCGCAGCAGCCGACGATGACGTCGGGATATTCCCCCGCAATCTCCATCTGTTTTTTCGCCTCAAGACCGATGATCGTCTGATGAAGGATGACATGGTTAAGGACCGAGCCCAGGGCGTATTTGGTGTCCTCCCGCGAAGAGGCGTCTTCCAGGGCCTCGGAGATGGCGATGCCCAGCGACCCGGGGGTATCGGGCATCTGTTCGAGAATCGACCGGCCGGTTCTGGTTTCCATGCTGGGGCTCGCCACGACCGTCGCGCCGAAGGTCTGCATGATCGACTTGCGGTAGGGCTTCTGGTCAAAAGAGACCCTCACCATATAGACCTTGCACTCCAGGCCGAATTTGCTGGCGGCAAGCGACAGGGCGCTGCCCCACTGGCCGGCGCCGGTCTCGGTGGTCAGCCGTTTTACGCCTTCGCGCTTGTTGTAGTAGGCCTGGGGGACGGCGCTGTTGGGCTTATGGGAGCCGACCGGGGAGACCCCTTCATTCTTGAAAAAAATCTTAGCCTTGGTGCCCAGGACCTTTTCCAGGTTGCTCGCCCTGACCAGCGGCGAGGGACGCCAGATCTTGAGGATCTCCTGCACCTCCTCGGGAATGTCGATGAACCGCTCGGTGGACATTTCCTGTTCGAGCAATCCCATGGGAAAAACGGCGGCCAGTTTTTCCGGACCCATCGGCTGTTTGGTCTCCGGATCGAGCGGCGGCAGCAGGCCGTTTGGCAGGTCCGGAACGACGTTATACCATTGGGTGGGCATCTGGTCATCGCGCAAGACGATTTTCTTGATCATGATCTCTCCTTGGATGTTGGGTCGGTTATGGCATGAAAAGGTTAAACCTGATTAAGAGTTGTTCATACCATACAATCCGAGGTTCCGGCAACTGACGTTCGCGTGCAGGTTATCGGTGCGAGTTATCGGTTTGGCCCGGCCGGGGCTTTCCCGGCTTCCTCCTCCTTGAAGAGGACCAGACTCGGACTCCAGTCCAGCCATTCTTTTTCCGGATTGTCAACAAGAGGGAAACGCTCACCGGCTTCAGCCTGCTGCCCCGTCCTGTCACCGGGAGTGGCGAGGGCGATCCCGCCGCGCAGCAGGGCTTCGAGTGACTCGGTGGAAAAGGTCAGGCCGGAGAAGATGCCACCTTCGATCCTGGTGCCGCTGACCTTCCAAAAGCGTGTATTCTGCCGGATCAGAGGCTTATAGCGATTGGCAATATTGACGAACACCTGGACCTCCTGAAAGCCTGGCGAAAGTTGATAGCCGGTGACCTGCCCGACCTCGATCTGCCGGTAATAGACCGGAGCGCCGACGCTCAGGGAGCCGAGGTTTTTGGTGAATAGTACGAGCCAAAAGCCGTCCCGGCCCGCGATTTCCGCTCGGGGCGGTTCCGCCAGTACGGTGAAGGTCCTTGCCGGGGAGCCGTTGCCCGGCAGCACATTGAGATACGGCCCGAAGACCAGGGTCTCGGCATTTTTCACCCCGGAAAGGCCCACCTCGGCCTTTTCCACCCAGACCTTGGTATCGGCACGAAAGAGTTGCGCTACACTTTTCTCGACGTTCGCGGTGGCGCTGATAGTCTGCAGATTGTCGGCGAAGGTCATCTCCGTGATCTTGCCTACCTGGATGCCTTTGTACCGGACGGGTGAACCTTCCTTCAGGCCGTGGGTGTCGGTGAGCAGCATCGTCAGACGCACCTCGTCGGCATGGGTGGCGGCCTTGAGGTCCGCGTAGAGGGGATACGGTTCGCTCTTTGGCGGCTTGCTCCCCTCCGCCATATTGATGCTGCCGATGCCGCCGGCGACCAGGGCCTGCAGGGAGCCGGTCTCGACGTCGATGCCGCCCAGGCCTCCGGAAATCTTGACCCCGCTGAGATTGTAAAATCGGGTGTTCTCATGCACGAGTTTCTTGTACTCCGCCGTGACGAAACACTCGATGAGCACTGACTGCTGGTCCCTGGCAAGCTTGAAACCCTCAATTTCGCCGATCTTGATATTCTTATGGAGGATGGGTGAACCGATGCCGAGGGATTGCCCTCCTTCTTTTGCGGCAACCGTAAAATGAATGCCGGCCGGCTGCAGGTCAGGCACGGCGGCGACGGCCTCCTTGTAGCTGTCATGGAGCGGGAAAACGAAACCTTCTTCCGGCGGATCATTCTTCTTCGTTTTTGGGTTGTCCGGGGTGGTAAAACTGACGCCGCCCTGGAGGAGTCTCGCCAGCGGGCCGGTCGACACTGCCAGTCCCTCGCTCAGGCTGGCATTGACCTCGATGCCGGATTGCATCCAGAAGACCGACTTGGCGCCGACCAGGCCGAGGTACTTGTCGTAGATGAAAACCGTGGTGCGCAGGGACTCGCCCGTTTTGGCGAAATCGACCCCTACCACCTCGCCCACCTGGATATTCTTGTAATAGACCGGCGACCTGGCGGCGAGTTCGGTGGGCTCGGCCGAAGTGAGGACGAAGCTCCGCCCGGGCCGCAGCGGCGTCTGCGGCGGCGGTTCGGGCAGGATGTCGAAGTGGTTCCTAAAAGGGCCGTCGCCCGGCTGAAAGGTGATATGCGCCCCCGACAGCAGCAGGCGCACGTTGCTGATTCCGGCCGCCGAAACCTGCGGCTTCACCACCCAGAACCTGGTGTTGTCCCGGAGGATGAGTTCCGCCCGCGGGTCGAGGAGGATGCTGGCCGTAACGGTGCGCTCGGGGTTGTCGTCAATCTTGATTTCCTTGACATAGCCGGCCTCGAGACCCCGGTACATGACCTTGGTGGCGCCCTCGACGATATCCTCGCTGGATGCCAGCGTCAACGTCATGGGCACCCCGTAATTGGCCGCCTCCTGATCCGGATAGAGCGAAAAGACGTGGCCGCTTGCGACCTGCGGGGTGTCCTCCAGCGGTTCCGGGGTATGGAGCAGGATGCCGCCTTTCAGCAGCGAGGCCAGCGACTCGACCTGGATCTTCAGGTTCGGCAGTTTGCCGCCGATCTGGATGCCGCTGGCGTTCGAGAACCGGCTCCCCTCCTTGACCAGGTGGCTGAAGCGGGCCTCGATGAAAGCATCGATCAGGACACCTTCGTTGTCCAGCTGGTAGCGCTGGACCTTGCCTATCTCGATATTCCGGTAGTAAATGCCGGTACCGACCTGAATCGACCCGAGGGCCTCGGCCCGGATCTGGATATGCAGCCCCGGCGTATCCGGGGCGACGGGGGGCGGGTTGGCAAGACCCTCGAACGATTGGCTGGGGTTCGAGGAGAGGCCGGGCCGGATGCCGATATAGCTGCCGGAGAGGATCGTCTCCAGTCCCTGCACCGAGCTTGCCGACAGCACCGGGCGGACAATCCAGAACATGGTGTCTTCCACCAGGTACTCGGTGGCTTCGTGATCGATCTCGGCGACCACCTTGACCTGGTTGTTGCGGAGGTCGGGATGCAGCTCCTTGACCAGGCCGATCGGAATGCCTCTGGCCATGATCTGGGTCTTGTCGGGCACAATGCCCGAGGCATCCTCGAAGGTGATGGTGATTTCCGTCCCGGCATCGACATAGGCGGAATAAATCAGCCAGCCGCTGATCGCCAGGGCGATCAGTGGCAGTGTCCATATTGGTGAAATACCACGAACTTTTTTTACGACAGCGGTTTTGGCCATGGCAGATGATTCAGGAAGAGGTTGGCTTTGCTGCAACTGCTGCGGGGGTATCGCCGGCGGTACAGGTGTCCCACATGATCCGTGGGTCGAAGGTAATGGCGGCGAACATTGTCGAAGCCACCACGATGCAGAAGTAGGTGGCGGCTGGAGCGGTATGGATGGAGGTGAAAAAGCCGAAATCGACGAGCACGGTGAGGAGCGAGATGACAAAGATGTCGAGCATCGACCATCTGCCGATGAAGGCGATCAACCGGTACATCCTGGTTTTCTGCTGCAGCAGGCGAAGGTTGCATGGTGCCCTGGTCGAAAGCAGGATGGCAAGACCTGCAATCTTGAAGAGAGGGACCAGGATGGATGCGGCGAAGATGATCAGGCCGATCAGATAGGAGCCGTGCTGGAAAAAGTAGATGATGCCGTCCATGATGGTGGACCGGTCCGGAACGCCCATGAAATCGACGCGCATGATCGGCAGAAGGTTGGCCGGGGCGAAAAAGATCGCACTGGTGATAATCAGCGCCCAGGTCCGGGAAAAGCTCTCGGGTTTTCGCCGGTGGAGCCGCTCGCCGCAGCGCGGGCAGTCCTGGCCGGCAAGGTCTTCCGGCACAAGCAGATGGCAGATGTCGCAGAGGATCAAACCCCGATCTGCGGCGGACCGTTCGGTATCGTCATCGCGATTCGGATGATCCGGCAGGTCAGCCCGCATTTCCCGGCCCGACCCTCCAATCATCTGCCAGAACAGCTCACGGTCGATAACCGTGGAGATGGCAAGGGTGATCAGCACCAGCAGGGTAAAGCAGATAACCCCCGAGCGAAAGGTGATATCGGAGGAGTCGCTCATCTTGATGACTGTAATCAGGATTCCAAGCAGATAGACCTCGACCATCGCCCATTCTTCAAAATGTTCGTAGAGGCGGAAAATACGGGCGAGTGCGGGAGAAGATCGCCTCCGGTAGAGCTGCAGGCTGATGAAGAAGATGCCGGAAAGAAGCACCAATGGAAAGACCACCGCCGAGAGCAGGACCATAAAGGAGACGAAATAATAATCATTTCGGTAAAAATTCAGGACCGATTCGAGTATATTGGCGCTGTCGCTGAACCCCAGCGACTGAAAGGTCATGAGCGGCAGGCTGATGGCCGGCGGATAGAGGATGAGCCCGGTGCCGCTGAGAGCCAGCGTCTTGGCAATGGACCCTTCGGTCTTCTTGCGCAGTGTGCTGCTGCAACGCGGGCACAGCACGGCATGGCCCGTCGGCGCCTCTATGACGGAAACGAGCAGGTCGCAATCGGGGCAGGCTGTCAATGCGTGTTGTGTGTCGGTCGGTGGATGCACGAAACTACCTGTAAGCAGGTGGGAGAAAGTGTAAAATAATGACTTATTTGAAATAATAACGTCATAGTGGTGGTTTGTCATATGAAAAACGGCTGTGGTCAAGGCCGCTAAAGGTGTAAGGCAAAGATGGAGCGCAAGAACGAACTATCGAAGAACAGATGGCTGAAGCTGACCATCGCCACCGACCCCGCACTGGTTGAGCCGATCGGCGATTATCTGGTCGGGGTCATCGACGCGGGAGTCGAGACCGGTGCCCCGGATGAGGCCAACTACGGCATCGTGACCGGTTATGTGCAGCAGGCGAATCTTACGGACGAGGAGGTCGGTTCGATCGTCGCCCAGGTGACCGCCTATCTTGCCGAACTGGCCAAGGTATTTGCGGTGCCCCAGCCGGAACTCAGCTGGACCATGATCGCCGAGGAGGACTGGGGGACCAGCTGGAAACAGCATTTCAAGCCCTTTGCCATCGTCGACGGGCTCGTTATCGCCCCGACCTGGGAAGAGTACCAACCGGCGGCCGGAGAAATGGTCATCGTCATGGATCCCGGTATGGCCTTCGGCACCGGGCATCACGCCACCACCTGCCTTTCTTTGCAGTTTCTGCAGCAGTCTCTCACCGGCAGTAAAGGACGGCGAGTGCTCGATGTGGGCACGGGCACGGGTATTCTCGGCATGGCCGCCGTCCTCTTTGGGGCGGACAAGGTCCTGGGGCTGGACAACGATCCCGAAGCGGTAACGGCCGCGACCGAAAATGTTCGCCGCAACGGTCTGCAGGACCGGATGGAGGTGAGCCTTGCCCCCCTTGCCGCGGTGAACGGGTGCTATGAGATCGTGGTGGCCAATATCGTCCACGATGTGCTGATCGCCTTGGCAGACGATTTGGTCCGGCTGACGGCGGCGGGGGGTAATTTAATCCTCTCCGGGATCCTGGCGGGCGAACAGGTGGATAATATCGTCAGAGTTTTCAGCGGCCGGGGACTGGTGGCGGTCGAACGGGCGGCGCGCCAGGAATGGGCGGCTCTACTGTTCAGCAATCCTCCGTCTGCACCGGAGAAAAAAGGTTGAGTTGATAGTCGGTGTCGAAGGATAACGATGCCGCAAACATACTGGAGTGAAAACGGCAATGCGAAGATTTTATTTTGATCCGCAGACCCGGAACGGGGACGAAGTTTCGCTCTCGGACGAGGAATCGCACCATATCGTCAAAGTCCTGCGGCTGTCTGCCGGGGAACACGTCGAACTGCTCGACGGCCAGGGCGCGGTGTTTCGGGCGGTGATTGTGGGAACCGGCCGGCGGGTTGCTCTGCGTATTGAAGGCATTGCGGCAACCGCACCTGAGCCGGACAAAACCCTTTGGATCGGCCAGGGGATACTCAAGGGCGACAAAATGGACACCGTGGTGCAGAAGTGCACCGAGCTGGGGGTGAGTCGTTTCACCCCGTTCCACAGTTCCCGGTGCCAGGGCAAACTCGATCCCGTCCAAAGCCGGAAAAAGCAGGAAAGGTGGCAGCGCATCGGCCTTGAAGCCTGCAAGCAATGTCTGCGGCTCCGGGTGCCGCATCTGGACGGACCGGTGAGTTACGGCGAACTGCTGCAGGGCAAGGCCATGGAGAATGATCAGTCGCTTCGCCTTCTGTTCTGGGAAGAGGAAAAGGAGCTGCACGTCCGTGATCTGCCGGAGATCGGTGCAGCCCCGTCGGTGTTTCTCCTTCTGGGTCCCGAGGGCGGCTTCACCCACGAGGAGGTTGAGCTTGCCCGAGCCGCAGGTTTTCGGACCGTGAGTCTTGGTGAGCGAATCCTACGGGCCGAGACCGCATCGCTCACTGCCGTGGCCATCGTTCAGTTTCTCGCCGGCAACCTGTAATAAGGCATGATGACGAAAACAAAAGATCTCTCACCCTCGGCCATTCTTCGCAAGGCTGGTGAAAAACTCTCGTACGAAGAGGCTCTTGCGGCAGGCCATCAGCTGATCGATGTCCGTTCGGCGGCGGAATTCGCCGACGGGTCGATGCCGGGTGCAATCAACATCCCCCTGTTCGACGAGGACGAACGCAGCGTTATCGGCACCATTTACCGCCATGGAGGTCATGCCCAGGCGGTCGACCGGGGTTTTGCCTACGCCGAAAAAAAACTCGCCGACCTGCTGGGCGCTTTCACGACCTACCGGGGCAAGACCCTGGCTGTATGCTGTGCCCGAGGCGGGATGCGGTCGCTTTCCGTGGTCAACCTGCTGGCCCAGGCGGGTTACACCGCCTGCCAGCTGGCTGGCGGCTACCAGCAATACCGCCGCGAGGTCCTGGCCCGTCTTGCCGACTTTCAGCCGCGGCTTATCGTCATCCATGGTCTGACCGGCACCGGCAAGACCAGGCTCCTGCAGCTGCTCCGTCCTGCCATCGACCTGGAGGGGCTGGCTCAGCACCGCAGCTCTCTGTTCGGGGCTCTCGATCGGCAACCGAGCAACCAGCGAACGTTCGAGAGCGGGCTTGCGCACCTCATCCCGACGCTCGGCGACGAGCCTTATTTCATTGAGGGAGAGAGCCGCAAGATCGGCCGGGTCTTCATCCCCAAACCCCTTGCCCTGGCCATGAAACAAGCGGTGCTGGTGAAGATCCATTGCCGCCTGGAAACGAGGATCGCTCGGATCATTGAGGATTACCAGGTGACGGATGAAGAAACCCTTGCCGCAATCGAAAAGATTCTCAGCTCGCTGAAACAGAACATGGGGGCAGCCCTGGTCGAGAAGATGTGCCGGCTGCTGCGAAACGGCGAGCTGACTGAACTGGTCCGCATCCTGCTCATAGATTATTACGACAAACGCTACGGCAAGAGCATGCGGGACTACACCTACGCCCTGGAATTGTCAGCCGAAGATCTGTCCGAGGCGGCCGCGACATTGACCGAATTCCGCCGCTCGCTTCCGTGAAAGAATCGATAGTTACCCCGCTGTAGATCCACCGGCAGACTCTTGCCTGGGAACCACACGAATGACCGACTTCCGGGGAATCCAGCCCTTGCGCTGGGTTTCGTCGGTGACATGGACGAAATCGCCATATTCCTTATCCGGATAGACCAGCCGGCCTTCCTGGATGGCTCCGATGGATGCGGCTGAGGGGAAAGGCGAGACGAGCAGCCGGCCGTCCGGAACAACCACCACCGCGGGATTGAAATGACGGTGGCGGAAAAGGGTTCCGGCTGCGCCGAAGACGAGCACGAGCAGGCAGAGAACAGCCACCGTCCCGTGGGCTTTGCCGGAAAACCGGACCTTCAGTGCGGAAAGTCGGAACAGGGTGAAGAGGACCAGGGCGAGGAGGCTGAGTAAAGCCCACTGGTCCGGATGCAGCAGCCGAAAGGTCCGTTCGGCAAGGGTTGCATCGCCGGCGAAAAGACCGCATTCTTTCCTCAGTAATTCGAGATTGCCGGAGATGTCGGAATCGCCCGGGGCAAGGCGCAGGGCTCGCTCGTAATTGAGCACCGCCAGGCCGGTTTTCCCGGCCAGGGCATAGCTGTTGGCCAGATTGTACAGCACCGGGGCGGAAAAGCCCGCCTGGTCGATCAACTGCTCGTAGCTGGCGATCGCTTCATGGTAATTGCCGCGGCTGAAAGCTTCGTTGCCCTGCTCCAGGAGTGTATCCTCGGCCGTTCCGGCGGTGGAATTTGCCGGCAGTGACAAAATCGCCAGTAGGCAGAGGAAAGAGGCGACGATCGCTGCGCGGTGCAAATGCCGGAAAATCATACCAGTCCCTCCAGTTCCCTGTGCAGTGTGTCCAGATAATCCTGCATTTTCGCATGCGTTGGTATGGCGCCGCCATAGGCCGCTTCATCGGCCGCTCGGAAGATCTCTATCAGCGGCGAATCCGGGGCAAGACGTGTTCTCAGGTCGGCCAGGCTGATGGCGGTGGGCGCCATGTTCCAGTGCGGGCCGAGGTGGTTCTGGATGGCGGTCCGGCATAGGGTGAGAAAGGCCGAACCGTCGCCGCGGGATTTTGCCTGTTCGATGTGCTGCAGGGCGTGGTGCAGTTCGGCTCTTTTTTGCCGCCCGCGTTCTATTTCCGGATGCTTTTGCCGGTTATGCTGCCGGACGGCCTGGATCAGAAGAACAGAAAGCAGGATGAGGCAAAGGCCGCATACGGCGAGAAACCAGCCCTTCTGCCAGAGCGGGACCAGGCGGGGCTGAAATTCCCCGGCCTGCAGATGGATGGGGGCAAGACCGGCAAGGCCGGTCGCAGCCTGCGGGGCGGCTGCCGGCGGTTGCTGCGGCTCGGCCGTCTTCTTTGCCGCCGGACCTGTTGCGGCCGTGGATGCTGCCGGTTCGGGTTCGGCTGGGGTGGGGGCGCTTCCTTTAACCTTGACCGTGATCGGACTGCTGGTCCTGGTGACGTACTCTTTCCTGGCAGGATCGAAATAGCTGAAGGAAAGGGCGGGGATTTCCGCAACGGCCGGGTCGCGGGCGACGATCGCCTGCTCGAAGCGCTTGGTGCCGCTCGTCCCGTGATCGGCATGGTCGTTCGTGAAGGTGGCGGTCGGACTGTAGGTCTTCCAGTCGGGGATGTTGGGGAAGGCCGGCGCTTCGACCCGGTCGAAATTGCCTTGGCCGGAGATCGCCATGGTCAGCGTCAGCGGTTCGCCGACCTCGACCTCCCGGCTGTTGGCAGAAACCTGCAGGTCGAAATTGCCGATGGCGCCGGAAAAACCTTCCGGCCGGCCGGCGGCGGGCAAGGGCACGACATTGAAGAAGACCGGCGGACTGGTCACGGTAACGGGCCTGCGCTGATAGCCGCCGAAGACGCTGTCGAAAAACGGGTCGTTGAACATCGGGTCGTCGAACATTCCGCCGCCGAAAAGCCGAGAAGATCTCTTTTGGGGCACGAGCAGCGATGCCTCCAGGGAAAAGCTGAGCTGGTGCCGGCCTTCCTTGATACCGGCAAGCGTCGTCTCCCAGGTCAGGACATTGTAGGTCTCGCCGCTCACGGCCTCCCGGGTTTGCATCGGC
>Ga0209317_1001211_pt1 | contig 23978 bp, 22 predicted proteins | sample RifGroB2_FD_183994 | JGI IMG/M metagenome (GOLD analysis project Ga0209317, IMG submission 183994) | Soil microbial communities from Rifle, Colorado, USA - Groundwater B2 (SPAdes) (version 2) | ecosystem: Environmental > Terrestrial > Soil > Unclassified | place: Rifle, Colorado | collected...
AGGGCGTGGGCGAGGAGACCGTGCTGATGCGCATCATCAAGGCCGTGGAGGAGTCCCAGGCCGAGAAGAGCGCCGTGCAGCACCTCGTGGACAGGATCTCGGCCTGGTTCGTGCCCGCCGTGTTCCTGGTGGCCGCCGGCTCGGCCGCCGCGTGGATCTATTACGGCGCGGGCCCCGCCCGCGCGGTCAGCATCTTCGCCGCCGTGCTCGCCGTGGCCTGCCCCTGCGCCATGGGCCTCGCGGTGCCCATGGCCGTGGCCGTGGGCTTCGGCCGCGCGGCCTCGGCCGGCATTTTGATCCGCAACGCCGACGTGCTCGAGCGCGTCAGCGGCGTGGACGTGGTCATTTTCGACAAGACCGGCACCGTCACCGAGGGCCGCCTGCGCCTCGACGGCCTGTTCCCCGAGAAGAACGGCCGCGACTTCCTGAAGCTGCTCGCCAGCGCCGAGGAGCGCTCCGAGCATCCTTTCGCGGAGGCCGTGCGCCAGAAGGCCCGCGAGGCCGGCGTGCGGCCCGAGCCCCTCACCGCCTTCGAGGCCGTGCCCGGCAAAGGCGTAAAAGCCCGCAGCGCCGACGGCGAGATCCTGGTGGGCAGCCTGAAGTGGTTCGACGAGCTGGGCCTCGCCGTGCCGCCCGGCGCGCGCGAGGACATCAAGGGCGCCCCGGCCTCCATGCTGCTGCTGGCGCTCGACGGCGCGTACAAGGGCTACGCCGCGCTGGCCGACGCCGTGCGCCCCGAGGCCGCGGAACTGATAAAGGAGCTGGAGGCCATGGGCATAGAGCCCGTGATGGCTTCCGGCGACCGCCAGGCCGTGGTGGCGCATACCGCCGCCGCGGTGGGCATAAAGACCTTCCACGCCGAGGTGTTCCCCGAGGAGAAGCGCCAGATCGTGATGCGCTACAAGGCCCTGGGTAAGCGCACCGCCATGGTGGGGGACGGCTTCAACGACGCGCCCGCCCTGTCCGAGGCCGACATCGGCATGGCCATGCGCTCCGGCACCGACGTGGCCGCTCAGGCCAGCGACATGACCCTCATGCACAACGACCTGCGCTCGGTCATCACGGCCGTGCGCATCTCCAAGGCCATCAAGCGCGTCATCAAGCAGAACCTGGCCTGGGCCTTCGCCTACAATATCGTGCTCATCCCGCTGGCCGCCGGCGCCTTCTACCCGTCGCTCGGCCTGGTGATACCGCCCTCGGCCGCCGGGGCCGCCATGGCGCTCAGCTCGGTTTCGGTAGTCATGAACTCGCTGCGCCTGCGCCGCGTGAAACTTTAAGGAGACCAACATGAAAAAAACCACCTCGACGACGATGGGCTATACCTCTGACCACGCGGCCACCCCGCACAGCATCAAGCTGCCGGCCATAGAGACCTGGCCCAACCAGTACAAGCGCGACTATACCATCATGATTGAGCACCCCGAGTTCACCTCGGTGTGCCCCAAGACCGGCCTGCCCGACTTCGGCACCGTCACCATAGAGTACGTGCCCAACAAGACCTGCCTGGAGCTCAAGAGCCTCAAGTACTACTTCCTGCAGTACCGCAACACCGGCATCTTCATGGAGAACATCGCCAACCGCGTGCTCGACGACGTTATCAGGGCCTGCAAGCCCAAGTCCTGCACCGTCACCGGCGACTTCACGCCCCGCGGCGGCCTGAGCTCGGTGATAGTGGCAACCTACAACGCCAAAAAGTAAGCGGTAGTTTGCTATAATATTCTGGTAGTTTTCGCCCAGTTGGCGCAGCGGTAGCGCGTTCCCTTGACATGGGAAAGGTCACAGGTTCGATCCCTGTACTGGGCACCAGATTTAACCAGTTAAGCCCGTTAGAACCCGTTTGCGGGGGCTGGCGGGCTTCCAGTTTAAAGGACAAGATCATGGCGGAAGAAAACAAAGAAGAGATACTCCACAAGATGCGCCACTCGCTGGCCCACGTGATGGCGCAGGCGGTGCTCGAACTCTGGCCCGGCACCAAGTTCGGCATAGGCCCCGCCATCGAGAACGGCTTCTACTACGATTTCGACCTCGAACACCACTTCACCCCCGAGGACCTGCCCGCCATCGAGAAGAAGATGAAGCATATCATCGGCGCCGCCCATAAGTTCGAGCGCATCGAACTGCCCCGCGCCGAGGCATTGAAGCATTTCACCGAAAAGGGCGAGAAGTACAAGGTGGAGCTCATCAACGACCTGCCCGAGGGCTCCGTCATCTCCATCTACAAGAGCGGCCCGTTCGAGGACCTGTGCAAGGGCCCGCACGTGGAGCATACCGGCAAGCTCAAGGCTTTCAAGCTGACGCACGTGGCCGGCGCCTACTGGCGCGGCAGCGAGAAGAACGCCATGCTGCAGCGCATCTACGCCGTGGCCTTCGAAACGCCCGCCGAGCTGGACGCCTATCTCAAGCAGCAGGAAGAGGCCGCCAAGCGCGACCACCGCAAACTCGGCAAGCAGCTGGACCTCTACAGCATCAACGAGACCGTCGGGCCCGGCCTGGTGCTGTGGCACCCCAACGGCGCCCGCATCCGCCACGAGATAGAGACTTTCTGGAAGGAAGAGCATTTCAAGGGCGGCTACGACCTGGTCAACACCCCGCACATAGGCCGCGCCGGGCTGTGGGAGACCTCGGGCCACCTCGGCTTCTACAAAGAATCCATGTACGCCCCCATGGACATCGACGGCATAGAGTACTACGCCAAGCCGATGAACTGCCCTTTCCACATAGAAATCTACAAGGCCAACTCGCACAGCTACCGCGACCTGCCGCTGCGCTGGGCCGAGCTCGGCACGGTGTACCGCTTCGAGAAGGCCGGCGTGCTGCACGGCCTGATGCGCGTGCGCGGCTTTACCCAGGACGACGCCCACCTGATCTGCACCCAGGAGCAGATGGAAGCCGAGGTCATAGAGGTGCTGCGCTTCAGCATGAACATCCTGCGCACCTTCGGCCTGAAAGATATCAAGGCCTACCTCGCCACCCGCCCCGAGGGCGCCGTGGGCGAGCCCGCCCTGTGGGAGGACGCGCAGAAGAGCCTGCGCGCGGCCGCCGAGAAGGAAGGCGTGCCCGTGACGCTCGACGAGGGCGGCGGCGCCTTCTACGGCCCCAAGATAGACCTCAAGGTGAAGGACAGCATCGGCCGCGAGTGGCAGATGAGCACCATCCAGTTCGACTTCAACGAGCCGGAGCGCTTCGGCATAGAATACACCGGCGCCGACGGCGCCAAGCACCGCCCGTACATGATCCACCGCGCCCTGATGGGCAGCCTGGAGCGGTTCTTCGGCGTGCTCATAGAGCATTACGCCGGCAACTTCCCGCTGTGGCTCGCCCCCGTGCAGGTCAAGGTGATGAATATCACGCAGGAAGAGGAAGGCTACGCGCTGGAAGTGGAGGCCAAGCTGAAGGCCGCCGGCCTGCGCGTTAAGACCGACCTGCGCAACGACACCATCAACGCCAAGGTGCGCGACGCCGCCATGCACAAGCTGCCGTACCTGGTGGTGGTGGGCAAGAAGGAAAAGGACGCCGGCACCGTCACCCTGCGCCTGCGCGGTAATAAGAGCGTCTTCGGCGTAAACCTCGACGAGTTCATCGCCAAGGCCAAGGAAGAAGCCGCCACCCGCGCCCTCACCGGCGCTTACGCCGCCTAACCAGGGGCGTACAAAAAAGAACCCGGCCGCAAGCCGGGTTCTTTTTTTGTGGGGGGCGATCAGGCCGGTCGCAGCGTGATTTTGTAGCCCAAAGCTCCTACAAGCAGGCGCAGATTGTGCAGTCCCGGGTTGCCTTTTCTGGAGAGCATGCGGAATAAATGTTCCCGGTTGAGCTTGGTTTTTTTTGCCAGCTGCGCCAGCCCGCCGTGAACCTGGGCCACGTCATGGAGCGCCAGCAGAAAAACCCTTTCGTCCGGGTCATCAAGGCATTCGTTGAGGAACGCTACCGCATATTCGGGATCGGCAAGGCGTTTGTGCAGACCGATCAGGTAGCTAACAGAGGGTTTCCTTTTCATAAGCGCCTCCTTAAGTAGTCACGCCAGTAATTCCTGGCCCTTTCGATGTCCCTGAATTGAGAACTTTTATCGCCGCCATGCAGAGCTCGATAGTTACCGGGGCGATATCCATATCCCCTTCTGTAGTGTATAAACTACTAATTATCAAGCGGTTCCATTCAGTCACTGATAGCATAGCAGGCCTCCCCGACAAGGGGCTGTCGGGCGAATAAAACAGAAAAGGCCCCGTTTTGCGGGGCCTTTCTGTTTGCTGCCGGGAGTTAGGAAGATAGGAAGCAGCGTCCCCTATCGCTCCAGGATCAGGACCTGGCGGGGGGGGAGGGCGGACGGGAGGGCGCGGGTGGGTTCGAAGAGGGGGCGCCAGCCGGCCAGCGCGGCGGCGGGCAGCGGCAGCGCGGCGGCGCCGGGGTTAAGCAGTATCAGGTAGGAGCCGAACAGGCCGCGCTTGAGCGCGCGCGCCACCAGGCCCTCGGGCAGGCCGGCGGGCACCGTGCCGTGGCGGCCTTTCTTCAGGGCGGGGCGCAGGGCGTTCAGTTCGGCGGCTATGCGCTCGTAATTGTTCCACAGCTGCGGCCGCTCGGGCAGCGGCACGCCGTCGGAGCCGTCGTACTTGAAGTAGAACACGCCCTCGGCCCCGCGGGCCACGGCCAGCCAGGTCATGTAGCGCAGTGCTTCGAAGGAGGGGAAGCCGCCCACCCGCGCCTTGCGCCGCTGCGGGTAATTGATCCAGTCGAAAGCCTGCAGCACCGCCCAGACCGGCTTGTTCTGCCGGGCCGGGTCCTGTATGGCGGCGCCAGCTCTCACCAGGGCTACCTGCTCGCCCACGCTTTCCAGCGGCAGATGGGGCACCGGGTACCAGTCCACCATCAGCGCGTCGGCGACGCTCCCGTAGGTGAAGGCGGCTATGCCCTCGCCCATCACGAAAACGGTGCGGGCGCCCTTATCCCAGGCCTTCACCCGCGCTTCCAGCGCCTGCAGCCGGTCCAGCGGCAGCCGCCGCACCTCGGGTTCGTCGAACAGGTACCAGCCCAGCATGGGCCAGCGCCGCGCCGGGGCTTCAAAGGGGGAACCTATCACCCGGTCCGGGTAGGCCAGCATCTTCATGCCCTGCCGTTTAGCCTCGGCCGCCAGCAGGGCCAGCCGCTCCGGGTCCTGGTTATAGGTGTGGAAAGAGTCGAAACCGGCCCGCTTCAGCGCGGCCAGTTCGGCCGGGGCGCCTATGCCGTAGAAGCCCAGGGGGAAATCCCCGGCCCTGGCGGGGAACGCCGTGCCTATTAATATAATAAGAGATAATATTTTCATAATTCCTTAAATATCGCAAAACCCCCAAAGATTTTACCGCACAGAAATTATCCGACATGATGCTTGACAGCCAAAAGGGAAGTTATTTAATATTATACTAGAAGTAAATTAGGGAGGACGCATGAAATTATTCAAACTGTTAGCAATCGTGGCGCTTACCGCTTTTAGCGTTAACGCTTTCGCGCAGACCAATACCGCCAGGAAAGGCATCAGGATCTCCAAGATAACCGGCACCGTCAACATCATCAAGGACGGCCAGGTCATACAGACCCTCAAGCCCGGCGACGCCATCCCTGATATCACCGACAGCAAGATCACCCTGGCCGTGGTCAACGGCACCGTGGAACTGACCGTCAACGGCAAGACCGTCTCCGCCGCCACCGGCTCCAACTTCTCCGTCACCGCCGCCGACGGCCAGACCAACGTGGCCGTGTCCGCCGGCACCCCGGTGGCCGTCAGGACCGAATCCGGCAGCAACGTGGTACTGACCTCCAACAGCGAAGTCAAGATGGTCAACACCAACGGCACCGTGGCCATCTCCATGGAGAAGGGCACCGCCGTAATGACCAACGCCTCCGGCGGCGAGACCCGCACCGTGCAGGCCGGCCAGACCGTCACCGTGCCCTCCGCCTCCACCGTCACCACCGCGGCGCCCGCCCCGGTAGTCCCGGTCGAGCCCACCGAGGAGCCCGCCAACGAGACCACCGACGAGACCGCCGTGGAGCCCGTGGTAGTTGAACCCCCGGCCACCACCGTCATCGCCACCGAAACCGTGCTGGAGTCCACGGAAGTCAGCGCTTCCAACCCCTAATCAGGATTTTTTAAGGAGAAATACATGAAAAACCTTCTCATAGCAGCGATGATGCTGATGCCCGCCGCCGCCGGCGCGCAGCAGAACCTCAAGCTCGGCAACCTCGAGATCAACCCCTTCCTGAGCACCCAGGAAAGCTACGACAGCAACATTTACCTCACCAAGGACGAAGCCAAGTCCGCCCTGATCAACCGCTCGGTGATCGGCGTGAACCTGGTGGAGAACCTCGGCTCCCGCTACGACCTCAAGGGCGGCTATAACATGGAGCTGCTGGGCTACAGCCGCGAGACCGAGATCAACAACGCCGCGCACCACAACGCCGACCTGGGCTTCAAGGGCAACATGCCCAAGGGCATCACGGTCACCGTGGACGACAAGTGGAAGCAGACCACCGACCAGGCCACCAGCCAGACCGTGGAGCGCGCCCTGCGCGTGGAGAACACGATGGGCTTCAACCTGAACGCCCCTATCCGCGGCAAGTTCGGCTTCTCCCTGGTCGCGCAGCACGTGTATAACAATTACCTCGACACCACCTACGGCGCCCTCGACCGCGAAGAGACCCAGGTGGGCGCGAACCTGGAATACAAGTGGCAGCCCAAGACCAAGTTCTTCCTGGCCTACCGCCACGGCATCCTGAACTATCAGACCGGCTACACCAATGACGCCACCTTCGACAATGTCGAAGTGGGCGCCACCGGCCAGATAGCCCCCAAGGTGCAGGGCACCGTGACCGCCGGCGCGCAGATGCGCAAGTACGACGACAACCTCAACGACGCCAAGGAAGACGCCAACACCGCGCAGTACAGCGCGCAGGCGATCTGGAAGCCCGTCGAGAAGACCGACGTCACGCTGTTCGCCAAGCGCGGCAACGTGGAAACCAACTACGGCGACGCCCGCTTCTACACCAGCACCCTCACCGACCTCTCGGTCAGCCGCATGGTGCGCAAGTTCAAGGTCACCCTGGGCCTGTCCTACGAGGACGTGCGCTACTCCGACAAGAACAACACCCTGTCCGCCACCGAGCTGAAGCGCAACGACGAGAACGCCTCCGCCCGCCTGCTGGTGGACTACAACATCCAGAAATGGCTGGTGGCCAACTTCGGCTACTCCTACAAGGACCGCTCCTCCAACTTCGACCAGTTCGAATACAAGGACAACGTGGTCAGCCTCGGCCTGAAGGCGATGTTCTAAATAGCCGTACCAATAAGAAAGGCCGCCTAGAGGCGGCCTTTTTTATTCTCTTCCGTCTCACCGGCGAAAGCCGGTGTCCAGTCAATCCCCTATCAGTTTCTTAACAGCCGCTTTGATCTTTTCGAACACGGCCCTGAACTTGGCGTCGTCCTGGTGTATGGGGTCTTCCAGGTCCTCGCCGTCGAGCAGCAGGCGGCTCTTGCGCAGGCTCTGGGGGAAAAGCTCTCCCAGCGCGTCCAGCTGGCCCTCTTCCATGGCCACTACAAGGTCGGCCCAGTCCACGTCGGGCTCGGTGACCAGCGAGGCCTTGTGCTCCAGGTTTGCCACGCCCTCTTCCTTTAGGAGCGCGGCCATCTTGCGGTGCAGGCCGTAATGCGGCTGCACCCCCAGCCCGCGCGAGCGCGCCTCGAATCCCCTGCCCGCCCCGTAATGGCGCAGCAGTTTCTCGGCCGCCGGGCTGCGGCACATATTGCCGGTACACACGAAAAGCACTTTCATTAACACAATTCTACATAATTCCGCTGCCTATCGAGGCGAAGCCTCGATAGGGCTATAAATGATAAAATCGGGGGGTGGGGAACCTGATACTGGCATCTATAATCTTCGCGCCGCTGGCCTTCGCCGCCGTCGAGCCCTGGGCTTACGCGCCGCTCTACGCCCTGTACTTCCTGGGTGCGGCCGCCGTTTACGCCAGGGGGGAACATACCCACCTGCCGCCCGTCTATAAGAACCTGCTGCCCGCCGTGCTGGCCGTGGCCGTGATAGGCGCCCTCCAGGCCCTCACCCAGGCCCCGGTGAACGGCCCCACGCCGCTGCTCTTCACCGCCTGGCGGCTCAGCACCGTGAACGCCGTAATACTCTGGCTGTTCTACGCCGCCGTCATGTACTGCGCGGCCAAAACCATAAAAACACCGGAGCAGCTCAGCCGCCTGCTGTGGACCATCTTCGCCGTGGGCGTGCTGGTGGCGCTCATGGGCACGCTGCAGCGCGCCGAGGACAATACCCTGGTGTACGGCCTGCGCCGGGTGCGCGGCTACGCCTTCGGCCCCTTCGTGAACCGCGACCACGGCGCCTTTTTCCTGGCCATGGCAGGCATGTGCGGCCTGGGGCTGTTCTTCGGCGGGTTCAAGCCGCTGTTCCGCCAGCAGAGCCATACCAGAATGTTCGACCTGCTCGCCGTGCAGTTCCTGAAGCTCGTGATGATAGTGGCCATAGTGGCGGGCATAGTTAAGACCGGCAGCCGCGGCGGCCTGCACTCTTTCATAGCGGCGGCCACCTTCATGGGTTTCGCGGCGGCGGGCTTCCTTAAGAACAGGGCGCATAAGTTCGCGGCCTGGGGCGGCCTGGTGCTGCTGCTGGCCGGCTACGGCCTTATCCTCAACCAGTACAAGATACTGCTGGGCCTGCAGAACGGCGAACTGGTAGGCTCGGTGACCGTGCGCTTCTCCATGTACAAGAGCAGCTGGGCCATGTTCAAGGATTTTCCGGCTTTCGGCGCGGGGCTGGGCGCGGTGGAGCATGTTTTCCCGCACTATACCCGCGCCGACATACTCACCCCGGGCCTGGTGCGCCACGTGCACAGCGATTGGGTGGAACTTTTCCTCCAGGTTGGAGCCGTCGGCGGTTTGATCTATCTCGCCGGGCTGATCGGCGCGCTTTATGTTTTCTACCGCGGCTGGTTGCGCTGCCGTTCTTTCACCGTGAAGGCCGTTTACGGCGGGGCGCTGGGCGCGGTGCTGGTGGGCATGGCCCACAGCTTTGTGGACTTCGGCCTGCAGATGCCGGCCAACTCGCTGGTGTTCTACGCGCTCCTGGGCGCGCTGGCCAGCAAGCCGGCCGTGGAAGGCCGCGGCCTGCTGCCGCACGAGGAGGAAGAGGAGCCAGTCTTCTACCCGCCCAAAAAGATCTACGCCCGCGCCGCCGCCGTGCTGTCCGGCCTGCTGGTGCTGGCCGCGGTGCCGCAGGTGCTGGCCTGGCATTACGACCACAGCGCCAGGACTGCCGACTACGCCAAACGGCTGCAACTGCGCGCCGCCTCGCTTAAATGGCAGGCCGGCCCGCAGGCCGCCTTCCGCCTGGCCGCCGAGCATTACAATAACGCCCTCAAGTACAAGGTCGAGCCCTGCCGCCAGTTCAAGACCGCGCAGCGCATAGCCTGGCCCTACCTGCGCCAGGCCCCGGTGAACGCGGACCTCAACAAGCTGGCCAAAAATTTGCGCCTGCAGCTGGCCAACTGCTACGGCGGGCCGCTCGCAGTAACCGGCCCCGCCCGCCCGGCCCCGGCCCGGCCGCCCACGCTGAATTCCAGCCGCCCGTAAGCTATCGAGGCGAAGCCTCGATAGGGGGGAAATTTACTATAATTGACCTATGCGTAAAGGGGTAATCTGGGCTCTCACACTTGTCACTTTGGCCGGCTGCGCGCCGCAGCGCCAGGCCGCCGGCGTAGCCGCCGCGCCCGCCGTGCCGCAGCAGCTCGCGGCCGAGACACCGCAGACCCCGCAGCAGCAGGCCCTGCTCGAGCAGCGCCTTATCCAGAGCGCGCGCGACCAGCAGCAGAAGCTCAACTACAAGATCCAGCCCGGCGACCTGATAGAGATCACCGTCTATAAAGAGACGGACATGAACCGCACCGCCCGCATCAGCGGCAACGGCACCATCACCTTCCCGCTGGCCGGCGTGGTAAAGCTCGCCGAGCTCGCCGTCCCCGAGGCCGAAAGCCTGCTCGCCGAGCGTCTTTCCGAATTCCTGGTAAAACCGCAGGTCACCGTGCTGATAAAAGAGTACGGCAACAAGCAGGTGTACGTGCTGGGCGAGGTGAAGAAGCCCGGCTCCATCCAGATCCCCGCCGAGCGCCGCCTTACCATCCTGGAGGCCATCACCCTGGCCGGCGGCTTCACCGAGCTGGCCGCCCAGGACCGCACCAAGGTGCTGCGCGGCACCGGCGACGGCAGCCAGAGCATCCCGGTGGAGATCACCCGCATCACCAAACAGGGCGACAAAAGCGCCGACATCTACCTCGAGCCCAACGACACCGTCTACGTGCCGCAGAGCTTCTTCTAAAAAAACCGCTCTCCTTTTTTTATGCAGGACACCAGCGCTAAAGCCCAGCAGATATATTTTAAAACCCTCCGGGAAATGCCGGCCTGGAAGAAATTCCAGGTTATGGACGGGCTGAATTCCTCCATCAGGGAGATCAGCCTGGCCGGGCTGCGGTCGCGGCACCCGGAGCTGTCGCAACGCGAGCTCTTAAAGGCCGCCGCCGCCTTATGGTTCGGCCCGGAACTGGCGGGCAAGGCCTATAAGAACCTATGAATGCCGAGGGCCTCGCCGTCTTAAAGATAGTGATCGACGCGCTGGATTCCGGCGGCATCCCCTATATGCTCAGCGGCTCTTACGCCAGTTCATTCTATGGCGTCCCCAGGGCCACTTTTGGCGCCGACCTGGTGGTTCAACTGGCCCCGTCCGACGCGGGGCGGCTTTATGCCTGCCTGAAGGGCGCTTTTTACGCCGACGAGGAGGAGATAGCCAGGGCGGCCGGCGAGCGGGCCTCTTTTAACCTTATCCACCTGGATACGGCCTTCAAGATAGACATCTTTACGCTAAAACCGGACGCCTATTCAAAGCAGGCTTTCGCCCGCCGGGTTAAACAGCCGCTGTCGCAGGGCGGCGGCGCCGGGATCTGGCTGCAGGCCCCGGAGGACGTGATAATAAGCAAGCTCCAGTGGTACAAGCTCGGCGGCGAAACGTCCGCGAAGCAGCCCTCGGATATAACCGGCGTTTTGAAAACCCAGGGCGGCGCCCTGGATACGGCTTACCTCTCCCTCTGGCTCGAACGCCTCGCCCTCACCGACCTGTTCCAAAAAATCCAGTCCGCGGCCTGACCCCGCCGCCCCTATCGAGGCGAAGCCTCGATAGGCGGCTTCATTGACAAAACCGGGCGGGGGCTGTATAATATTCTTGAAGAGCGGTAAGTCCGAAGCAGGTTGTCCCAGGTGTTCCCCTCCGTATGGTGGCTAATAGCCTGGGCGCAAAAGCTTGTTAGGCGCGCTCTTCTTTCTTTTTATCCGTCGTACAGCCCGTCAAAAACTATCTTCCCGCTGAATTCACGCCGCCATTCAAGGTTTAAATCCGGTAATGCGCTTCGGATCGTCTTCTGCAGGACTCGCCATCAGTGCCCTGATGGCGGCGAAAACGTTTTTAAACTGATCGTCGTACTTCTTCTCTAACGCCTCCAGTTTTCGTCGCAATTCCGCGTTGTTCAAAAGAAAGCGTCGTAGCCGGGTGAAAGTGCGCATTATCTGTATATTTACCCCGATAGCCCTTTCCGTGTTAAGTACGCTGGAAAGCATGGCTATGCCGTTTTCCGTGAATGCGTAAGGCAGATATTTGAGGTTTTGCCCCCGGTTCAAGGTCGCATTCTGCGACCTTGAAAACTCTGCGGCTTCTCCTGCGGACAATTGAAACATGAAGTCAGGCGGGAAACGTTTTATGTTGCGTTTAACCTGTTCGTTCAGGCGCCTTACTTCAATGCCATATAATCGCGCCAATTCCCGGTCCAGCAGTACTCGCTGTCCGCGAAGGAGCAAGATCTTTGACTCTAATACTTCTTGCGGGATAATGTCGTTCTCCATAAAACCCCCTGTTCTCGCAAATAGCCTAGCACATCACCCCGACAAGGGCCTGTCGCCTTGCCCTTCGCGCGGCCGGCTATCGAGGCGAAGCCTCGATAGGCGGCTCGCCCGCTACCTCTGTAACCCAAGTTACAACGCCGAACAGGGCTAAATTGGTATAATAAAGATATCAATTGGGGGGCAAACCTGCCGCTATTGCTATATCCAAATTTCCCCTTATTATACCGGCATTATTTAAAACAAAGCCCGCCCCGCACCTTAAGGAAGGATTATGAGCGAAAACCAGAACGAAAAAGAGTTAGAATTCGACCTCACCTATTACCTGGACCTCCTCCTGCGCCGCCGCTGGATAGTGCTCTCGGTCTGGGTCAGCGTGATCATCATCACCGCCCTCGTAACCTTCAACACCCGCCCCGTCTTCCAGTCCCAGGCGCTGCTCGTAATAGAAAAAGAACGCGGCAACAACGTTATCTACCAGGGCGTGGGCACTGTAGAGCGCGGCAACGACGACTACTACCAGACCCAGTACAAGCTGCTCAAGAGCGAAGCCCTCCTGAAGACCGTGCACAAGCGCCTCGACCTGGGCAAATACCCCGAGTTCGCCGACCCTTACGGCTACCGCAAGCTGCTCAAGCCCGTGGCCGTGGCCCCCGTGCCGCGCAGCCGCCTGGTTTACGTAAAGGCCGACGCCTACGACCCGCTGCTGGCCAGCCGCATAGCCAACATGGTGGCCAACGTTTATATAGAGCAGAACTTGAGCAACCAGCTCTTCATCAGCAAGGACGTGCTGGCCGCGCTGCAGGGCGGCAAGAACGGCAACCAGCGCGCCGTGTACGACTCGCTGCCCGCCGTGGTCAACAATATCCTCATCCAGGACCTCAAGCGCGAGAGCGCCAAGCTGCAGTCGCAGCTCGCCGAGGCCACCGGCCGCTATACCCCCAAGCACCCGCAGGTGGTGTCGCTCGCCGCCAACTACAAGGCCGTGCAGGAACAGATCAAGGCCGAGACCGACAAGATCATCCAGAGCCTCAAGATAGACCTCTCCGGCCAGCTGATGGGCAACAATATACGCCTGGTGGACGCGGCCATGCCGCCGCTGGCCCCCATAAAGCCCCGCAAGCTGTTCAACATGCTGCTTGCGCTGATGGGCGGCTTCGTGCTGGGCCTGTTCGCCGCCGTGCTGGTGGAGTTCATAGACCAGACCGTGCGCAGCCAGGAGGACGTGGAGAACAAGCTGGGCCTGCCCTTCCTCGGCGTGGTGCCCATGACGCCTTTCAGCAAGAAGACCACCGCCTATAACCACATGCTGCTCAAGGAGCATTCGCTCATAGCCGAATCCATCCGCAACCTGCGCACCATGGTGGACTTCGCCATAGTGGGCCAGAAGAGCAAATCCTTCATGGTCACCAGCACCGTGCAGGGCGAGGGCAAGAGCTATGTGTGCAGCAACATCGCCGTGGCCATAGCCCAGGCGGGGGAGAAAGTCCTTCTTGTCGACGGCGACCTGCGCCGCAGCAACCTGCATAAGAACTTCCGCGTCAGCAATTCCCGCGGCTTAAGCGAGTTCCTGGCCGGCGGCCGCAATGTGGACGAGCTTAAGAGCGTGATCCAGACCACCGACGTGGAGAACCTCTCCATCCTCACCTGCGGCCCGCGCCCGCCCAACCCGGCCGAGCTGCTCAATACCCCGCGCCTGTCGGCCTTTCTCGCCTGGGCCGGCGAGTACTACGACCGCGTCATCATAGACTGCCCGCCCATGTTCCCCATCAGTGACGCCCTGCTGTGGGGCAAGTACATCAACAGCGTGGTGTACGTCACCAGCTTCGGTAAAACCCGCGTGCCGCTTATCAATAACGGCACCAAGCGGCTGACGTCGGCCGGCATCAAGATACTGGGCAGCGTGGTGAACATGAGCAAGTTCGGCGGGCTGTCGTATTCTTACTACGGCTACTACCAGTACAAATACAATTACCACTACGGCGCCCCCGAAGAGAAGGATGAGGCTGAACACGAGAAGCCGCATGGAAAGAAAACAGCGAAGGAGCTCGTTTAGGGCAGGTCAGGGATGAATAAATATCTCGGATTTATCGACGAGACCGGGGTCTTGAATAAAGACCCCAAACAGCGGTTTTTTGCTATAGGGCTGCTTAAGTGCGCGGACACTTCCGCTTTGCTTGAAGAACTTGTGGTTCTTAAAAACAGGACTATGGAGAAAATGCGCCAGGCGCAAGCCGAGAAAGGACTGCCTGTCTCCACGCGGGATTTTGAGTTTAAATTCAGTTCTATAACAAAATCCTCCGCCAACTATTATCGTGACCTTATCTCTTTGTATTTGAAGTTCCCAACGCTCCAGTTTAACGCCCTTGTGCTCGATAAAGCCAATCCAAAGATCAATATCGACAAATTCTTCCCCAGTACCTGGGAGGCGTATATCAGTTATTCCAAGATGCTGGTGAGAAATAACCTGCGCGGTAACGACCAGATTTGCGTTATAGCGGATTTCTTAGGCAAGCCCAGGGCGAGTTCCAAGTATTACGAACCGGAAATTAAATCGTTGAGTAATGTATACAACGCAACTTTTCTGGAATCACACGCTTCGCTGCTTATACAGATGGTGGACGTCCTTGTGGGGAGCGTTGTTATGGATTTCCGCCGGGCGCGTGAAGCTGGCACGTGGGTGGATGCTGTAAAGGCGGGGGTTTGCGACTTTTTGAAGAGCAAACTTGGCAAAGAGTCACTGGCTGAAAATTTCACGTTTTCCAGCCCTAACTACTTTAGTGTATGGGAATTTCAGGCAAAATAAAATGCGGGCCATCGACACAGTCAACGCCCGCATAAATAGTATAGCAGACGATGGAAAATCTGTCAATGAATAGACAAATACTAGTTCTTATGCTGCTCCTGGCGCTGGCCGCCCCCGCCGCCGCGGCCACCAAGCCCGTCATGCAGTGGGCGTCGGCCACCGAAGGCTACTTTACCCTGCCCGTGGCCCAGCGCGTGCATTATACGGCCAATGGTAAAACAGTTAACGCCGACGGCTGGGGCATGGGCCTGCGCGCCGTGGGCGACAGCGACGGCCTCAGCCGCACCGCCGGCCTGCAGTTCGAGCGCTACACCGTAAGCAACGGCGCCGCAGGCGTTAACGGCACCTTCTACCTGTTCGATTTCCTCATAGGCGGCGAGTATGTCTCCCCGGTGCGCGACCACAAGCCCCTGCGCTTCACCGCCAGCGCCCTGGCCGACCTGGGCATGAGCGACACCAGCTTCTACGTAACCCCGGTGCTCACCGCCGGCCTGTTGTACCAGCAAAACGTGTACGACACCGCCCCCGGCGGCTTCGCGCTTACGCTGTACTACCGCCTCGCCTCGCTGGACCTCGAGAACGCGGCAGGCAAAGCAGGCACCCTGCGCCCGGCGCTAGGGGTGAGGCTGGGGTATATCTTTGAGGGGTTTTGGAAGCCGGCCAAGTAAGTTAAAGGATTATTATGGATCTAGCCACAAAACGCATAATACTCACCGGCGGCGCCGGCTTTCTGGGCTCTTTTGTGCAGGAAAAGCTGAAAGCCCGCGGCTGCAAAGATATCTTTATCCCCACCGAAGACACGTACGACCTTACCAAGGCCGAGGCCATAGAGAGGGCGTTTAAGGACTCCCGGCCCGACGTGGTGATACACCTGGCCGCCAAGGTGGGGGGCATAGGCGCTAACCGCGACAACCCCGGTAGCTTCTTTTATGACAACCTCATGATGGGCGCGCAGCTTATGGAGCAGGCCCGTCTTAATAAGGTGGAGAAATTCGTCGCGCTGGGCACCATCTGCGCCTACCCAAAGTTCGCTCCCATACCGTTCAAAGAAGAAGATCTCTGGAACGGCTACCCCGAAGAAACCAATGCCCCCTACGGCCTGGCCAAAAAGATGCTGCTGGTGCAGAGCCAGGCCTACAGGCAGCAGTACGGGTTCAACTCCATCTTTCTGCTGCCTGTAAACCTCTACGGGCCGAGGGATAATTTCAACCCCGGCACCTCTCACGTAATCCCCGCCCTGATAAAGAAGTGCGTGGAAGCCGTAAACACCGGCGCCAAAGAAATAACCGTCTGGGGCACCGGCAAAGCCACCCGCGAATTCCTGTACGTGGAAGACTGCGCCGAGGCCATAGTGCTGGCCACGGAGAAGTACAACTCCCCTGACCCCGTGAACATCGGCGCCGGCTTCGAGATCTCCATAAAAGACCTGGCTGAACTTATCGCCAAGCTTACAGGTTTTACGGGAAAACTGGTGTGGGACGCCTCCAAACCGGACGGGCAACCTCGGAGGATGTTAAATACCTCAATGGCTGCAAAAGAATTCGGTTTCAACGCTAGTACTGGTTTTGAAGAGGGGCTGAAAAAAGCAACAGAGTGGTATAAATCTTCTGTAGAAGTGATACTTGCTGCCGGGAAGTCGTATGTTCGTTAATGATCGAATCGGGAATTACTACGGGAGTTGCGGGTATTATAGGTGGGACACTCTAAGTTCAATGAATATGTCGCTGTTCCATATTTCTGCTATTAGGTGATTGATATGCAAAACAGAGTCTGTCTTGAAGTGGGGCCTGGGCCGTCTCCAAAGCCGGGATATATACATTGTGATGCAAGTCCTAGGGCATTTGCAGAATATGTGTGTAATGCATGGGCGGTTCCATTTGGAAGAGAGACGGTGGATGAGATTTATTCTCGGCACATGCTTGAGCATCTTGTGTATGGGGATGCACGCCGCACACTCAGGCATTGGTATGCAATTCTAAAAGTTGGCGGCGTTATTGATATTTCAGTGCCTGATATTGATGCGCATATAAAACAATATTCTCAAGCGGGGAATAGTCTTTATAGTAATACTCCTGTTAGTAATCGCGAGCACGCGTTGGCAGGGTTTTACGGATGGCAGAAAAGCCCCTTTGACGTCCATAAATGGGGGTACTCGTTAAAGTCGCTCAGTGATTTGTTGACGGAAATTGGATATACCGCTATACAGAAAGTAGATGATAACTCTGTTTCTGGGCCGTTGAATCTGAGAATCGTTGCTAAAAAAGAGAGCCCTCGGCTTGAAATCCCACTTGATAAAAGTTCTAGAGGAGGGATGCTTTGGCGGTATAACTGTTATATGCCAATCCGCAAAGCCCGAAGAGTTTTTAGGAGGATACTAAGCGAAATGTCTGGTTTGTTTGGAAAAAACTATGGTTTGGATAGTGGTGAACGCCAGACAGCTACTTCGCTCGTGGGGATACGGCATGACCATGTCGAACGATATCAACTTGCCTTAGATTTAATTATAAAGAATTCTAGCGCAGTCACTGCGGGGGCAGATGTCTTCTGCGGAAATGGATATGGAACGAATTTGCTTTCAAAGAATCTTCCAAGCGGTGTTATTGACTCGATAGATGGGTCAGAGGAGGCAATTCTTTGCGCGAAAAAGCATTATCAAACCCCGAATGTTAATTTTTATCACAAATTATTTCCGTTCGATTTAAAAGTGGGGGTATATGATTGGATAGTTTCACTGGAATCAGTCGAACATATTGAAGATGGCGAATTATTCTTTGAAGCGCTCTCACGCTCTTTAAAGCCGAACGGGTTATTAGTGGTTTCAACTCCAAATAGTTTAAAAATTGATCTTAGGCTAAATCCTAATAAGTTTCATTATAAGCATTATGCTGATGTGGAAGTTGAACAAATTGGGGCTAAAAATGGGTTAAATCTTTTGTCAAAATATGGGCAGGATACCTACCAGGTGAACTCAGAGGGGCGAATAGTTGGATTGTTGCAAGATTCGGAAATGAATCTGCGGAAAAATTATGATGGGCAGTTCAATGTTTATGTTTTTCGTAAGTGATTCTGATGTGCAACTTTACGGCTATGTTCTAGTGATTCTCTGTGTCTGATATATGCGAGGACAACCGCTTAATATTAACTTTCGCCATCTTTTCTGGATTATGGCAGAAGTTGTTGCCCTCGCGATAGCAGGGGTGTTTGGTAGTGTGCTATTCGTTCGTGTAGCTGGCGCGGACTTTTATGGCCAATACCTTTATGTGTTCTCTTTGTCTGTTCTCGGTTCACTGATAATGTTGCCTGGGTTTAACAGCGCCCTTGTTAACTCCGCAGCAAATAATACACATGGCGATTTCGCGACGGTATTGAGATTTAAACTTAGATTCTACCCCGGATATGTTGCTTTTTTCTTTTTTGTCTCGTTATTAATGTATTTTTTCGGCAAAGGGAAAGATATCTCTTTAGGTTTCCTCTTGGTTGGGGTAATTGGTGGGTGGCAGTATGTAATTAATGGATACTCCAGTTATTTCGTGGGGATAAAAGATTATACTACGAGCTTTTGGTGGAATCTATTGCTTGCGTTAAGTGTGCCTGTTGGGGCTATCTCATATTTGATTGTTCACAAATCGGGGTATATTCCGCTTTCTGTCGCATTGATTGTAGCTGTTACTCTCCTGTGGCAATCACTTGTCCAGTTGGCACAGTATTTCCATGTAAATAGATTGCTTGCGAACAATGTCGGTAGCAGTGGCCTAAAAAAATATTCTATAAATCTGTCGTTTATGTCTCTGCTTGGTGGAGCCCAGAGTCATTTGGACCAGTTTGTTGTAGGCTTATTTCTTAATTATTCGGCTTTAACATATTACTCTCTTGCTAAGCGAGTGTTCGGCGCTCTAAGCAGTGTTTTCTACGGACTTCAGAAATACATACAGCCACGACTTGCAGGTTCCGATTGGGCTTCAGCAAAAAAGTATTTTCGACAATATTTACAAACATATGCAGTTATTGTTCCTGGTTTAATTGCTGTGTATCTCCTTCTCCCGTATTTCTTTGAGTGGGTGTATGGGGCTGAATATATCTTGTCTGCTGAGTACGCCCAATTGCTGGTACTTGTCATTCTGTTGGATTTTCCGAATTTTTATATTGAGTCTTATTTGCGTGCACGGCAAAGTTACAGGGATATGTGGATTGGTAGGGTTATCTCATTCGTTATGCTTCTTGCATTAATCCCTTTGGTTAAATATTGGGGTGTCTGGGGGGTTATAACTTGCCGGGTTATAACCTCATTTATTGTTTCGAGTGTAATGCTCTACATCTTCTACTCGCCTGGTGATAGAGAATTACAGGTCGTTCGGACATAGTTATGCTAAATAAAAGAATTCTATTAGTTTATGGCTCAGAAGATAAATGGATAGCGCAGGTTGCTAGCGATATAGCAGCGTGTGCTGAGGATATGGGGATTGAATTCTTTGCTTTGGGGCAAGGTGAACGATTTGGGATTCCTAAATCGGTGTATTTAGATGTAAATGCATTGCCTCAAAAATTTCTGGCTTATATACGCGGGCCAAAACATATTTCTGCGGCAATATGTACCCCTGACGATGTCTCACTTGAGAGACGATTCCGTGGGTATAATCTGGAGGATGTCGGTGACGAAATATGTCGGGATATGACGGGGTGGGCAAATACGGCCTCCCTCGTTTATAAAACCGTGCAGCCGGATCTTGTAATTGTTTGGAATGGATTGCTTCATAAACGAAAAGTGTATGCCCAGGTTGCAAGACATCTTCACATCCCGATTCTTTACGCGGAAAAAGGCGTCTTGCCGGGTAGCTGGAGCCTGGATCGTTCTGGAGTTAACGCATTAAGCATTGCAGCGTGCAGGAACACGTTTCCGGATGTCAATCAGAATGAAGTTATAAAGTACATTTCTAAAATTGCTTCTGCTGGCATCAGCGCCTGGGAACAGCCAGCCCGGATTCAGTCCGGCGAGTTGAAGACTCGCCTGGGCTTGCCGGCAGATAAGATAGTAGTCTTTTTCCCAGGGCAAATTGACGACGACTCCAATATAATATTGTTCTCTAATCATTTTGAGAACTGCTTCTCTGCTGTTAAATGGCTTGCGGAGGGTTTTAGGGGTACCAAGTATTACTTATTGGTAAAGCCACATCCGAAGGGGAAAAAATCATTGCGCCAATATAGGAGTCTGTTGCACGGTGTCGGGCAAGTAGTCGGGGATATCAATGTGTATGATGCAATAGATGTCAGTTCCTGTGTTGTGTCTATTAACTCATCTGTTGCCTTTGAGGCAGCAATAAGCGGGAAACCGGTAGTTGCGCTTGGGCGTGGAATTCTAAACGGCAAGCCCTTCGTATATCAATATCAAAATATGCCTTCTGCTCAATTAATTGAGAAAGCTATCTCGCAGTATACAGAGAAGTCTAGGCGGGAGGCGTTGTGTTTTGCGTCATGGTTGCAAAAGGAATATTATTGCCATCTTACGGATATTCCGCACACCAAACGCATACTTGAGGGTTTGTTTGAGGGAATCATGGTTGGGGATAAGACTTTTTCTGCCAGTGAGGTAGGGTTTTTGTTTGATTCTAATCCACGCCCGTTCTTTGCAGATGGTATTGCAAGGATTAAGAGGCGTATAAAGAGGCTTTTGGGGAAATGCTGATATCAGTCGTCATCCCGCTGTACAACAAGGCTCAATACGTTGGCCGTGCTATAGATTCTGTATTGATGCAGGGGTTTCGGGACTACGAATTAATCGTTGTTGACGACGGGTCCACGGATAATAGCGGAGAAATAGTCAGGAGTTACAAGGATCCCAGGATTAAATATGTTCAGCAAAAGAATGCAGGAGAGTGTTCTGCACGCAATCGTGGGATAATAGAATCATGCGGTGCAAACATTGCATTTCTGGATGCTGATGATGCGTGGAAGGATGATTTTCTTGGGACAATTAGTTGCCTTCTCGGGAAATATCCTGATGCTGGCATATACTCTGCTGCGTACGATGTTGTTGACCATCAAGGGACCGCCCGCAAATTAAGATTTGCTGGAATCTCGGCGCCTGATTGGGAGGGGGTCGTCCCTGATTACTTCCATGCTGCAACACTTGGCGCGGGCCCGGTGTGCTCTTCCTCGGTGTGTATCCCGCGGAAAGTGTTTAGTGTTGCTGGACTATTCCCTGATGGGGAGAAACTGGGCGGGGACCAAGACACATGGTGCCGTATCGCGCTTAAATTCCCAGTTGTGTTTACCTCTAAAGTTCTGGCCACATATTATTTAAATGCGGAAAACAGGGTCTGTGCTAATAACCCTCCGCTGAATGAATTAGGCTTTATCAAAAGACTTCAGGGTAGCCTCGATAGGGGTATGGTCCCGGAAGATATGCGCAGGAGTGTTCGATTATATATTGCGCAACAGTTGTTGCATTTGGCTTCTATAAATATTAAATCCGGGAACAATGCTGCGGCACGTAAACTTTTATTGGATAAGCGCACCTATATCTTTTTAAAGAAGAGAACCTTCTGGATACTAGTATCGATGCTGCCAAGAAGTGTCGTTCTGGCTGTAAAAAGATTACGAAGCATGGTGTATGCATGTTATGGATAAGCCGATAACTATATTAATACCGACCTATAATAGGGCTCAATCCTTGCGGGCTGTCTGGCCTAGTTATTTGTGTTCAAAGCAGGTTAAGGAAATCATTATTGTAAATGATGGGAGTACCGACGATACCAGTCAGTTAATACGAGAGTTTTCGGCCACCTCCATTATCCCAGTGCGATTTATTGAGCACCCTGTGAAAATGGGGCAACAATATTCTCGGAATGCTGCAATAGAGGCTGCTACAACTGAATGGGTGCTTTTTGGCGAAGATGACGTCTGGTTAGATGCAAATTATTGCGAAGTTCTACTTAAGGAGGCAAACGAGCTAAGAGCTGATGCAATCGCTGGTCGGTTACTAGTCGCAAGAGTTCCCGGCGAGTTTTCTCCCGATTTGCTGTCCCCGCTCAATACCGGTGGCAAAGCGCCTATCTTTGACGTTAAGAACTTCGCTGCAAACTTTGCGGCATCTCCGCCCGCTCCACTTTCTGCTCCGTATTTGCATAGCATTGCATTAATACGCAGGAGTCTGTTTGGTAGGATTGGCTTTGATACTTGGTATAAAGGTAATGCGCATCGAGAGGAGACGGATTTCTATCTTTCCCTAAGCGAGTCTGGATCCCTGGTGTGTTTTACCCCAAGTACGGGCTGCTATCATTTGCGGGGCCCCATCTCGTCAACTGGTGGGCAGCGGATTAACCGTGTCTCGCTGGAATATTGGCATTTTATTAATACATGGCATCTGGTTGAAAAACATTGGGATTACCTGCGCGTCAACTGTGGCTTTCATGGCCCGATTACACTTTGGATGTTGTGCTATTTCCTCCGGAGGCAATACTCACAGCTTAAGCGGATTCTCGCGGGCAATGCGAAATCCAGTTTCTCATCTGACGTCTGATGCGTGGCTCTTCTAGGGGTGTTCGATGCAGTTAAAAGAGTACTCGTATAGCAAAGACTTTATCCTGAATTCAATGGCAGCAGCTGTTGCTATATTCCTGCATTTGTGGGGCGTGTTTTCTATAGGTCAGCAGGAATATTTGCTTGCGTCGGTGCTGTTGCTTGTCGGTCAATTTGTTCTTGGCATGCAGATCCAATGGAAAATTAATAACGGCTTACATGTTTCCGATATCCGGATTGGATTTCTCGTGTTCTATTTTTTGTATGGGGTTGTGCTCCCTCTTTCAACACTGTTTGGTTTTGGGAGTGTGCAGGGAACATATCCTGGCGACCCGGGCTTATACGGGGCTGCGTTCCTTTATGCGTCAGGTTTGTTGGCTTTTAATATTGTTCAAATATTCTGGCCTACAAAGTGGAAGAATCCGGAATTGAGAGAAAATGTTAAGAAGCAGTACTTTGTGGGAAGTATTATTATTCTCCTTGTATTGCTTTATGGGGTGATATTTTATGCGTTAAGCCTTGGGGTCGAGTTGCGGTTTGATATCGATAGAAGTGGCCGCTCTCATTTGAATATTTGTATTGCAGGGAGTCATCTATTACCTGTTGTGGCAGTTTCGCAATATGAAGTTGATATCCAGATTAATGGTCTTATCTGGTTTTTCCTTGTTCGTGTTGTTTGCAATGCTTTCATTGGGGGAACGCAGGAGTTTCTTCCCTTTATTGCTTTTTTCGCTAGCGATATACAATAGTCAGCGTAAACTGCGGGTTGGGGTTGGGGCTGTCGCCCTCTTTTTTGTATTAGGGATTGGGATGTTCTCGGTGGGGGCTATCCGCGAGCGTAAGTTCTTGCCGGAGCAGACACTTATTGAGGAGATTCAACAGACATTCTCCAATAATGAGTTCAGCATACCGATACAGAATCTAATGGCGTATATCAATACTCCTAATAAATGGGCCCCCCGCTGGGGAATTACCTATGTTTCATGGCCTGGCTATTTTGTGCCTCGGGAATGGTGGTCGGACAAGCCCGTTTCTCTTTCCGCCCAGGTTCCGAAGGATACAGGTTGGGGGGTCCCGGCTTATACACCTGTGGTGGAAGCTTTCGTGAATTTCTTGTGGGTTGGTCCTTTTTTGGTGTGCGGCATATTTTCCGTGTTAATGAACTTTATGGTGCGTCGCGCCGCGGTGTATCCTGTCTTATACTTTGTGTTTTTATCGTATGTGGTGGATTTTAACCGTGGGGAAGTTGGCTTAACGCTTTACGGGATATTTGTCGCTTTGGGAATGTTTGCAATCATGACATTTATAAGGTCTTTGGATTTCTTTGAGAGCAAGAGAGAAATGTGTAGGTCCCATTTATGAGTTTTATTTTCGACAATGTCATTTTCTCTCTGCAAAAGGGCGGTGGCGTATCCCTGTATTGGTTTGAGATGTTCAAAAGAATGTGCCGGGATGGCTATCAATTGTCGGCTATAGAGTATCCCGGGGCAATGTCTAATATCTTCAGATCAAAGATGTCTGTTTCACCTGGCATTGTGTCTGAAATAAAAGGACTTCCAGTATCTCTATTGAGATATCTCCCATGCTCAATTAGCCCGGGTCGGCGTAGACTGTTTCTATCGAGTTATTACAGATTACCTGCCGACAGATCTTTGCCGAGCGTGATGACGGTGTATGACTTTACTTATGAGAAGTACCGCAAGGGATTTCCGCGGTTCGTTCATTCTTTGC
>Ga0209317_1001214_pt1 | contig 23954 bp, 22 predicted proteins | sample RifGroB2_FD_183994 | JGI IMG/M metagenome (GOLD analysis project Ga0209317, IMG submission 183994) | Soil microbial communities from Rifle, Colorado, USA - Groundwater B2 (SPAdes) (version 2) | ecosystem: Environmental > Terrestrial > Soil > Unclassified | place: Rifle, Colorado | collected...
CGATGGCGCCTCCGTACATAAGTATTATACCCCAGTTGACGTACTCCTCTATGTCCTTCCATTTCACGAGCCTGAATACGAATAAAACGACGACGGAACTAAGCGCGACAGTCGCGAGCCCTAAGCCCTCTCCAAACGCTATCCAGCCGATGATGGTGAATAAAAGGACCGTGCCTGTCGCGTACTCGTTGATCGAGAACTTGCCGAGCCCCTTGATCCTCCGTTCGAGCACGGCTCTGGCCGAGCCCACGCCTTCTATGTCTATCGGGAAGAACTTCGTCAATATCAGGTAGCCGGCGGCAAGCAGTATGACTACGAGCGGAAAGACCGCTACCGAGTACTCAAGGAACCCGATTGAGTCGCCTGTCGTCTCCTTGAGCATCCCGACGGCGAGAGGGACCCTCGCGCCTCCGAGGAAAGTGGCGACCCCGCCTATGACGCACCCCCAGGCGAGCGCGAAGAAGAGGAGCTTGCCGTAGTTGGACTTTCCGGGCTTCAAGCCGAGGCCCTTGGCTATCTCGAGCACTATGGGAAAGAGCATCGCCGCTACCGCGTGCTCGGACATGAAGAACGATAGAAAGGCGGATAACAGGAATATCGAGATGACGAGCGTCCTCGGAGAGCCGCCAAACCTCTTCATTATGTTCAGGGCTACCCTGTTGGATATCCCCGAATGCATGACGGCCCCGGCGAGTATGAAGGCGCCGAGTATGAAAAAGACCGCCTCGTTGCCGAAGAGCGCATAAGTCTCTTTCTTTGGCAACACCCCGAGTACCGGCACGAGCACGATGGCGAAGAGGCTCGTTATCGCGAGCGGCACGATGTTCGAGACCCAGAGGATGAGGCAGACCGCGAATATCGCAATCGCCCTCTGGCCCCCGATTGAGAGCCCCTCCGGCGTCGGCATCGCTATGAGGCCCCAGAAGATAAGAACGACCGCCAGATAAAAAGCGGGCCTCGATGCCTTAAGGAGGAGTATCACCCATATGGGCCTTGTGTCTATCTCAACGGACACCGTGCGCCCCTGTAACGATTTTTTTTAAAAAAGCCCTACTCAGAGTCGTCCTCCCTGTCTATGACCCGGAGCTTCCTCCGGAGCGTGGCCAGGCCCCAGGCGGTCTTTTTCCCGAGCCTTGACTTGTAGAACCCGTCGACGATAGACCTCTGCCTGGGGCCGTTCACTATGGCCTTCAGCTCGACCGGGGTCGTCACCATGCTTATGTCCCGGACCCAGTTGACGTTTATCCTGTTCTTCTTTATCGACTTGTACAGGTGCTTGTAGACCGGGAGTATTATCTCGGTATCGAGCGGCTCTATCCGGAGCGCCCTGTTAGCCGACGGCCTGTATATCGGCAGTATCGGCACGACCCCGATGCCCGTCAGGTAATCTATGCCCATGCAGGTAGAGCCAGGGGGTTCGAGCCCGACGATAAGGTGGGAGGCGACCGTGCCGCTCGGGAACACCTTTGCCGCGTGCTCGAGCGCCTCCAGATACCTCTTATGCCCGATGAGGGTCGCTCTCCCCGGGCATATTATCTCGAAGAGCTCCTTGTCGAATATCTCAAGGTTATAGAGGACGGAATCAGCCCCGAGGGCGTATGTCTCGTCTATCCAGCGGTTCTTCTTGGGCGGCAGGGCCTCTACCGCAACGAGGCAGTTGAAGTTCTTCTTTACGGCGAGGATATAGGGTTTCAGGAACTCTATGCCGCCGTCGTCGGAGTCGCTGAAACCGATGGAAAAGTATATTATCTCGGATGCCTTCTCCTTCAGGACAGCCTCGACCGCCTCAAGAACCTCTTCAACCGAATAGACGACGCCGTCCCTGCCCGTTACGTTGAAGTTCCCGGCGCAGTACTTGCACTCTATCGACCTGTTGAAAAAATCGCACCTCTGAGACGGCGTAATGACCGTATAACTGCCGTGGACGACCGCTATGCTGGATAACGGGACGCCTGAAGCAGTACGCCTGTTGTAAAAGGCCGGGCGCTCGACGAGCGAGACCTCGACTTCGGACGCGCCGTCGGTTATGAGATACCCGCTCCCCTTCTTTTTTATGAGGTAAGGGGAGTTCCTCGTGAACTCCTCACTGCACGGGATGTTCACGAGCGTCTTTTCAGGGAGCATTATGTCAACGCCCGATGAGCCGCACGCCCACGCCTTCACAACCGGGTCGTCGATGCGCGTGCCCCGGAGCATGAGGTCGATCTTAAGGGTAGCCGGGTTATGGAGGTAGTTCTTTTTTTTCATTTATTGGATCTCTTAGGGTTCAGGTTTGCAGACCTGAACCCGCTGGCTCTTACAACAAGGGCATTCTTTATCCGCACGCCGCTATTCAGGTAGTGCGTATGCCTTTAGTTTAGCTCACCGCTCGCACGCCGAAGGCGCCCTTAACTCGCAGGCCTGTTCCTCGTACTGGACGAGTTCTTTAATAGTCGCGTTCTCGCCGCAGAGCGCGCACTCGGGGTCCTTCCTGACCTTAACCTTCCTGAAGGCCATCTTGAGGGCGTCGAATATCAGTAGGTGCCCGGCAAGGGAGTCCCCTATGCCGAGTATCTCCTTTACGGTCTCGACAGCCTGCAGTACGCCTATGACGCCCGCGAGCGCCCCAAGGACGCCGGCCTCCTGACAGCTCGGGACAAGCCCCTTCGGAGGCGGCTCGGGATACAGGCACCTGTAACACGGCAGACCCTTCGCGGGCTTGAATACCGCAACCTGTCCGTCGAACCTGAACATCGAGCCTGAGACGAGCGTCTTTTGCTCAAAGAACGCGGCGTCGTTCATGAGGAACCGCGTCGGGAAGTTGTCGCTACCGTCGAGCACGACGTCGTAGTCGCGGATTATCTCCCTGATGTTATCGACGGTGAGCCTTCCGTGGTGGGCGACGACATTAACGTCGGGGTTAAGGGCGTTTATCGTTTCTTTAGCCGATAATACCTTGGGTTTCCCGATCCTCTCGGTATTGTGTATGACCTGCCTCTGGAGGTTGCTCAAGTCCACGCAGTCGCCGTCGGCGATGCCTATGGTACCGACACCCGCCGCGGCAAGATAAAGCAGAGACGGGGAGCCGAGCCCTCCGGCGCCGAGGACAAAGACCCTGCCCTTCAAGAGCTTCGCCTGCCCCTTGCCGCCGACCTCGGGGAGTATTATGTGCCTTGAGTACCTTTCTATCTGCTCTTCTGTGAAATCCATACGGCTTTGCAACCCTCCTCGCGCTTATCTTTTCAAGTGTCCTTGCATGCCAACAAAAAAACAGGGATAAAAAGAAGCCCCTTCGGAAAAGGGGCAATGATTCCGCGTTCGATGGAATCCTTCGGTTTTGCCGGTCCTGAAAAGGGATAATCTCAAGGCCCTACTCGGATATCTTTATCTTCTCTTCCTTGAAGGCCTCGTTCTCGTCGTGGAATATCCACGATTTAACCGATACGTCCTTGCCTCCGTTCACCGAGGCTATCATGTAGGAGTACCCGGCCTGGCCCCACTCCCTGTCGGTCGCCGAGGGCTTGTCCGGGTGGTCCGGGTGCGAATGATAAAAGCCGACTATCTCCGCGCCCTGGGCCTTCGCCTCCTTGTCCATGAGGAAGATCTCGCGGGGGTCGATGATGTAGCGGTCCTGCGACCTTTCCTTGTTCGTGTTGACGGTCGGGTGGATGTAGAGGACGCACCTGACCCTCATCGTCGCGCCTATGAGTATGCCGCAACACTCGTCCGGGTACGAGTCCTTCGCGTGCTCTACGATCTGGTCGTATATCGCCTGCGATATCTTTATGGTGGGCTTGCTGAGAACTTTGTCGAGTCCGAAAAGCGCCATTACAATCCCCTTCGTTTTTGTATTTTCTTCTTATGGTCTGATGCCCGGCGGATAGACTTAAATCCCCATCCCCTGTCCCGCGTCAAGGGCGGGAGGGGGTAATTTATTTAAATCTCCCAGAGCCGGGTGGAGAGGTACTTGTCCCCGCCGTCCGGGAAGATGACTACGACTACGCCCTTCTTCAGCTTCTTGGCCACTTCGAGCGCCCCCCACATGGCCGCGCCGGAAGACTGCCCGACGAGGAGCCCCTCTTCTCTGGCGAGCCTCTTGGCCATGTTGTAGGAGTCCTCGGTCGGGGCCGGCACCTTGGAGTCGAGCTCCTCTTCGTGGTAGATGCCGGGTACGATCGATGAGGCCATGTGCTTCAAGCCTTCAAGGCCGTGGAACGCGTTCTCCGGTTCCACGGCTATTACCTGAATATCCTCTCTGTGCTCCTTAAGGCGCCTGCCCGTGCCCATGATCGTGCCGCCTGTACCGATAGAGGCGACGAAGTGCGTTATGCGCCCCTCGGTCTGCTCGATTATCTCGGCGGCTGTGCCGTTGTAATGGGCGAGCGGGTTGGAGGGGTTGTTGTACTGGTCGAGCTTGCAGTATTTGTCGGGTGAGTCGACGTATAACTTCCAGGCGAGTCGTATGGCGCCGTCCGAGCCCTCAAGCGGGTTGGAGAATATGACGTGCGCGCCGAAGGCGTGGAGTATCTTCTTCCTCTCCTCGCTCACGTTGGCGGGAACGACGAGCTCGACCCTGTATCCCTTGACCGCCCCTATCCACGCGTATGCTATGCCGGTGTTGCCGGAGGTGGAATCGAGTATTATCTTGTCTTTTGTGAGCCTCCCGCTGTTCTCGGCGTCGAGTATCATGGAGAGCGCCGCGCGGTCCTTGACCGACCCGCCTGGATTGTAGCCCTCGAGCTTCGCGTATATCTCGACACCCGCCGGGAGGTCCTTTGTGATGTTGTTTATCCTTACGAGCGGCGTATTTCCGACGAGGTCCAAAACCGAGCGTTTCACAGGGGATACAAGGGCCTTATCCGGCTCCGCGGCATCCAGGAATTTATGTCCTCTCATGCTGTTGTCTCCGACGATATGAAAATTTTTGTCAGGCCCTTCGGTAGCACGCCCTTTGGCCCGTGTTCAGGACACAAAAAATACCTTAGTAAGCTAATCAAGTTTATAATACCTTAGTGAACCTGTCAAGAATTTTTTGAGGCATGAAATCACAAGAATAACCTTATTATCTAGAGGTTTTGTAAAAAAAAACCCGCCAGAGGAGGCGGGGCAAATGGGGTGTTTAAGTACCGGCTTATTCGATTATATCGAGCTCTATGGGCTCTACCTTGACGCCCTTGTCTATCAGGTACTTTATCGCCTTGTCTATCTCATCAGGCTCACCGTCGAGCTCGAGCGCCACGAGGCCGATCTTATCGGAGACCGAGGCCTGGCGGATATTGGTCACGACCTTAAAAAGCCTGCCGACGTGGTAAAGGAGCGGCTCCTTGACCTGTTCTTTCGGATAGGTGAGATAGATCCTCTTCTTCAAAACGCGCCTCCGGCGATCGCGGGTATGATCGAGAGCTCGTCGTTTTCATTGAGCTCGGTCTCGAGGTTCTTCTTGAACCTGATGTCCTCATCATTCAGATAGATGTTCACGAAACGGCGGAGCTTGCCGTCGGCCTCACATATGCGCTCCTTAAGGCCCGGAAAGTTACTCTCGAGGTTCTCGATAATCTCAGAGATGTTCCTGCCCTCAGCTGAGACCTCGTCTGAGCCGTTTGTAAGTTTGCGGAGCGGTGTGGGGATCCTTACCTTTATCGCCATCTTTCCAATCCTCCTCGGAATCCTTATGTATGTTTTGAAAAATCAGCCTTTCTGAATCTTCAGCCGGAAGTGCTCGCCTTCCTTTTTGACTTCCAGAATCTTATGCCCCTCTTCCTTTATGGACTTGGGCACGTTCTGGATAGGCTCTCCTGAGTCGAGTACGAGTTCGAGTACTTCGCCTGCCTCAAGCGTTTCAAGCTTGAGCTTGGCCTTTACGAAGTTTATGGGGCACATGACCCCCCGAAGATCCAGGTGCGCGTTTGCTTTTACCTCTCCCATAAGGCTCCTTTTTACCGGCCTGACAACCTATAACCAACATATGCAGATCAAATCCGTCATCCCAGCGTGCTTCAAGCAAGGACCCAGTGCCTTTAGCCGTGCTTGATAACAGTAACAACATGGATTCCCGATAAGAGCCCTCGGGAATGACAACCCCGCCCCTTAGACCCCCGGCGCGAGGTAGTTTACCGGAGAGCCGTGCTTGAATACAGGCTCCATGAAGTCGAGGTACTTTTGTATCCCGACCCTCTTTATGGTGTTCCCTATCCTCTCCCCGCGCTTACCGTTGGCGTTGTACCACTCAACGGTCTTCTGTATCGCATCGGCGACCTTGTCGTCGGGAAGGAACGTGGAGACCTCGATAGACTCCATCGGGTGCCTGCCGTGCTTTCCGCCGATCCTCACTATGTGGCCGTAGCGCTTCGCCTTCCACGCCTCAGTCGGGCAGGCCCTTATGCAGTCCCCGCAGAATATGCATTTTTTAGGGTCGAATATCGGTTTCCCTGTGTCCGGGTCCGATACTATCGCGTCCTCCTTGCAGGCCTCTGAGCAGATGGTGCACCCTGTGCAGAGCGGGTCTTCCCAGACAGGCTCGACGATGCCCTGGAACCCGAAGTCCATCTCCTTGGTCCTGGAGCAGTCTATCGGACATCCTGAGAAGGAAGTCTTGAACTTGTGCGGGGTGGGGGTCCCGAAGAACTTCTGGTCGACCATCTCGGCCATACCCTGTGTGTCGGTAAGGCCGTTAGGGTTGTACTCGCACCCGCCGCAGGCCGTAGGGACCCTGACCCTCGGGCCGCAGGAGGCGACCTTCTGGCCGATCTTCTCAAGCTCAGAGACTATGTTCCTGAACTCCTTATAGTCGACGTAGAGTATTTCGAGCGACTGGCGGAAGCTGAAGTGGACGACCCCCTTCTTGCTGTACTTGTCCGCTATCTTCGATATCTCGACGAGCTTTTTCGTCTCCATCCTGCCGCCGGGGCAACGGAGCCTCACGGTAAAGAGGTCCTTCTGTCTCTGTTTTATGAAGCCGCCGGATTTAAGGTCGTTGAAATCAACCCTCTCGCCGATCGTCTCCAGGTTTACGTTTACCTTTGTCGTCTTGTCCTCTATAAAATGGTCGGTCATCTCGAAATACCAGGCTCCCTTCGTTAGTATCCGTCAAAGGCGGTCTTTTTTACGGCCACCTCTAAAAATAACAATTTTTAGAGGTAACCTTATATTACCAGAAAACAACAAGCCTCTGGTAGTGAATTTTAAACTTAAGCCTTGAGCGCGTACTCCTTGCCGTTCGCCTTTACGAGCTCGTCGAACTCGGCGAGGCGCGAGTTTATAACCGTTACCTCGTTCAACTTTCCGTGGAGCGCCTCCTGGGTCTTAAGGCCGTTTCCGGTTACGGAGATGACGATGGACTCGTCCTTCGGGATACGGCCCTGCTCGAGGAGCTTTTTCGTGACGCCGAGCGTGACGCCTCCGGCGGTCTCGGCGAATATGCCCTCGGTCTCCGCGAGGAGCTTCATAGCCGATACTATCTCCTCGTCAGAGGCGCTCTCGCCCCATCCGCCGCTCTCCCTTATGACCTTCGCCGAGTAGTACCCGTCTGCGGGGTTGCCGATAGCGAGCGATTTGGCGATGGTGTTCGGCTTAACGGGCCTTATGAGCTCGGTCCCTTCCTTTACCGCGTTGATGATGGGACAGCAACCGGTCGCCTGCGCGCCGTATATCCTCGTATCCGTCTGCTTGACGAACCCGAGCTTCTGGAACTCCTTGAAGGCCTTCGATATCTTCGTAATGAGGGAACCCCCGGCCATCGGCACGATGATGTGTTTCGGGAGCTTCCATCCGAGCTGTTCGGCTATCTCGTACCCGAAGGTCTTGGAGCCTTCCGCGTAATAGGGGCGTATGTTGATATTAACGAAGGCCCAGCCGTATTTGCCGGCTATCTCGCTGCAGAGCCTGTTGACCTCGTCATAGGTGCCCTTTATGCTGACGACCGTCGCCCCGTAGACGAGGGTCCCGAGCACCTTAGACTGCTCAAGGTCGTGGGGGATGAAGACATAGCTCTCCATGCCGCAGGCCGCGGCGTTCGCGGCAACCGAATTGGCGAGGTTCCCGGTCGAGGCGCAGGCGACTATCTGGAAGCCCAGCTCCCTCGCTCTCGAGATGGCGACCGAAACGACCCTGTCCTTAAAAGAGAGCGTAGGGAAGTTGACGGCGTCGTTCTTTATGTAGAGCTCCTTTACGCCGAGGGCCTTTCCGAGGTTTTTGGCCCGGATGAGCGGCGTAAACCCGACCTGCGCGCCGACCGACGGGTCGCCGTCGAGCGGCAGGAGTTCTTTATAGCGCCACATGTTCGGCGCCCTCTTCTCTATCGCGTGCCTTGTGAGCGCCTCTTTTATCCTGTCGTACTCGTAGTTGACCTCAAGCGGGCCGAAGCAGAGCTCGCATACGTGCAAGGCCTCCTTCGGATATTCCTTCCCGCACTCCCTGCACTTCAAACTCCTCATGTAGCTCATCGCTTAAACCTCCCTCGATCGATACCTTAAGCTCTTTTTGAATGCGTCGTTTACGCTTAACAAACGCTTAAACATCCTCTGCAACTGCCCGGAAACCGCCCCGGCGTCCGGGCAAAAAAAAACCTCTTCTGTTTTGAAGCTAAGAAGAGGTTACGTTTCCTGTCTTATCTTCCAAGGCTACACGCCTTGCTGGATTTAGCACCTGACATACACGAAGTATCGGTTGCTGTGGCTTCACCGGGCCAGTCCCTCAGCCACTCTGGATAAGAATCCAATATTCAGTTGTATTACGACTTATAATATAAGATCAGGTGCGTGTCAAGTTTTTTTTCCTTTTATCCAAGCCTGTGTTTAATCGAGCGTGCCGCCTGACACCCTAGATTTGTCAGGCTTCAATGTGGAATGCGGCGCACTTGATTTGAACGCCGCCGGAGGGTCACTTGGCGTGGCAGGCGGCGCAAAGCCCGCTTGCCGTATTATCGACCGAGAGCATCGGGTCTACGGCTGAAGAGGCCCTTTGGGCGGCAAGGGCCTCGTGTGTGTCTTCGTCATAGGCGATGTGGCAGGTTATGCAGGAGATGTTGCCTCCGACGAGCCTGATGGACGCGCTCAACTTTGACGGCTTTACGAGCCCTGGGTTCTTTGAGGCCGCAAGCGAGTAGTCGTCGCCTACCGCGTGGCCGGCGCCGCCTGTATGCTCAAAATCACCCTCTACCTCCTCGTGACACCCCATGCACTCGGCAGAGGCCTTGTCTATCAAAGGCGCCGCAGATGAGACAGCAGGGACAGCAAACGCTAAGGCAAAAAAAACAGACAGATAAGCGTTATTCATATATCCTCCTTTTCAAAAGGCTCAGAAGGCGTATTTAATGGACATGAGGAGCGCGTACGAGGACCAGACGACCTCGTTAAGCCGCGTCTCCGGCTCAGTCCCGTCCGTCATGAACGTCCTGTCTACTCCGGGCTCAGTCTGGAAGTCCTGGTAGTCGAAGGCGCCTCCAAAGGACCAGTTATTGGAGAGTTTGTAATCAGCGTTTATCGAGGCTACGAAGCCGTCGCCGTCGGCCACGTGCTCGAAGCTGACGGGGTGTTCGAAGTCGTCCCTTAAGTTCCAGTCCGCCTCGGCGTAGTAGTCGATGACGTGGTACTCGAAGGCCGTTGATATCGTCCACCTGTCCCTATAAAATATCAGGTCAATACCGGCCCAGGGGCCTTTCCAGCGCGCGTCGTATGAGCTCTCAAGGCCCGCGAACGAGCCGGTCGGAGGCCGGGTCTGATACCCGTCGGTAATGGTCAGGTCCTGCTTGTGATAGGAGTACCCTATCATCGGTATGAACGCGGTATCGGACTTCCTCGGCCTTATTACATATCCGACACCGGCTGAGAGGTCGTAGAGACTGCCGGCATCGGCTCCGTTGTCCGAGCGCGAGAACTCAAAGGTCCTGTTGTCGCCGTCGTAATCGGAGTCCTGGTTGTCTCCGGCGAACATGAACCCGTAGTCGGCTGAGGCCCTCGCGTAAAAGAGTTTCCCGATATCGGCGTTCATCGAGGCCTTGACGTTAAAGCTTTGGAGGTCCTTCCACTGCAACTCCGAGAGTATGTTCGGACAACATCCTGAGGGGTATCCTGAGATATTCCACATAAGCTCGTCAGACCTGTACCCGGCGCTCAGTTTGAACTCCGGCTTTATTTCAGCCGAGGCGGTCATGGCCGTCGCGAAGACTAAAAATAAGACTATTGGCAGTAGAAGCTTCCCTGGACCCGGTCTCATCCAACTCTCCTTTTTAAGGTTTAAAGATGCCCTATTCCTCATCGACTATCCCGTAGCGCGCTTCAGCTATGCCTTCCCCTCTGCATATAGGGCATTTGCCTGGGCTTTTAAGCCTTTCCCTCTTCCTGAATACGAACCCGCAGTCAAGGCACCTGGCTGGCTCGACAACAAATGAGCCCCACTCGCCCTTCCTCGCCTCAACGGACTTCGCCACGTGCGGGAGGTGGTCGATGACCTCCTTCTCCTTAAGGCCGACTGCCTTCGAGATGTCCTTTGCTGTCAGCATCCCGCCCTTGAGCGCCTCGATTATCCTCTGCCTTGCCGTAAGGTCGTTTGACATCAATGAACGGTTCAGCTAGCCTGTCGATTTTTAAGGGTTTTATAGCACAGTCCATGCGATTATAAAAAGGATTTGATTAACCGGATGTGACTTGAGTATCGGGCCTCCGGCGCGAGAACGCAATCAATAGGCCGCGTTGAATACGCCGAGGATGTGCGGCACGACCTGCTTCTTTCTCGATAAGACGTTCTTAAGCTCATATACGCCGTCGTCGACCTTCGGGTAGTCGAGCTTCAGCATAACCTCCTTTTCGCCTACGGCGAGGAAGAGGGAAGTGCCCATGACTATGTCGGTTACGAGCACGGCCGAGAGCTTCAGGTCCTTCTTGTCCTTGATTTTGAGGAGCTCGTCCTTTAGTTTCAGCCTCTCCTCATGGAACTCCTCGAACCCTATGGTCTCGAACTGGCCTATCCCGAACTTGCGCCCTTTCGCCTCAAAGACCTTGAAGTCCCCTCCAACCGCCGCCTCGGCGCCTCTCCCCTTGAGGCTCGAGGTCGATGAGAATATGGCGGTCCCGAAGGCCCTGTGGTCGAGCCCTGTTTTATCCTCAAGCCATCCGACTATATCCCTGTCCCTTTGGGTCGTAGTGGGGGATTTCAGTATGACGGTATCCGAGAGAACGCCTCCGAGGAGCAACCCGGCGATCTCCTTCCTTATCAACAGGCCCTTTCTCCTGAAGAGCTCGGCTACGAGCGTTGAGGTCGAGCCGACCGGCTCGCAGATAAATGGTATCGGGTGGACCGTGTGGAAGTTGCCGATCCTGTGGTGGTCGATGACCTCTATGATGTTGACGGTCTCGGCGCCGTCGACGGCCTGCGATAATTCGTTATGGTCGACGAGTATGAGGTTCAAGGACGGCGGGCGCAGAATATTAGTTTTCGTCACTATCCCTATCATCCTGCCGTCTGAATCTACTACGATTATGCCTGTCGAGTTTCCGAGCCTGAGTTTAAGGTCGGTTGCGAGCTCGTCGGGTGACGCGCTCTCGTATCTTCCGACGACCCTCCTCGCCGGGGTGGAGAGGCGCACGAGCTGGGCCGCCGTAGCAGTATCCAAAGGCGTTATTATAATGCTTACGCCTTTGGCGCGGGCTTCATCGAGTACGTCGGCGCCTGCCCTGAACCCGCCGGTTATGATGAGTAGGCCGACGCCCTTCTCAATGGACGTCCGCTGTATCTCCGCCCTGTCTCCGACTATAACGGCGGAACCCCTCGGGTCGCTCTTGCCGAGGATATTGAGGAAAGATTCCACACCCATAGCGCCGACAAAGAAGGAAAAGGTCCGGTCCTCGCTCCCTATGAAGTCGAGCGCTATCTCGGCGTCGAGCGTTGAGGCGATGTTGGGGAGCGTGGTAGTCACCTCCCGCTGTCCGTCGGTTTCCAGCATGTGTTTTCTCGCGAGATCCATGAGCGTCAGCGCGCCTTCGGGCCTCCCGTCAGGGTCGACAACAGGGATGAACCTTATCTTCTCCTCCCTCATGAGGTCCATGACCTTGAGGAGCGGCGTCGCACCTCCGACCTTAACGACACCGGTCGACATGACGTCCGAGGCCTTCGGGTATACGTTGGGGAGGTATCTCGGGGCGTCTGCCTTGAAGTAATCGAGTATGAAGGACGTTTGCGGGTTTATGTCGCCGGCCCTCGCGGCGCATACGTTTAAATGGCCTTCGAGCCTTTTAAGCTCAGCGAGGCCTATGGCCGAGCAGATCGAGTCCGTGTCGGGGTTCTTGTGGCCTATTACGAATGTCTGGTCTTTAAGCGGCATAAGCGTCCGATGTCTCTTCCTCCCCCCCTTTCTAAAGGGGGATTATAAAATGGAAATCTTTACGGCATTACTTCCCGAATAATATCACATTCCCCTCAAGGATGTCTTTTTCAGAAACCTGCAGGTCGTACTTTTTTTTGCCGACCTGCACGACGTAGCCGCTTACTATGCCGGTCTTGCCGGCCCTCATATCCACGTTAGGGTAAAAAAAGCTGAGATAAAAGACGCCCTCGCTGTCGGCCGAGGTATCGCCTGTGACGAAGAACTTCCTGCCGGTGTTGGTCATAACGAGCCCGGCCATCGCAACCGGCTCGCCGGGCCTCGCCGCGCCCTTTACTATCGCGCCCTTGACCCGCTCGAATACCTTGTACTTCTTGACCTCCTGAGGCAGGCCCTTGAAATCCGACTGGCCGTTGGACTCGTATACGAGCCTTACGCCGGGCACGCTTCTAAACGGTATCGGAGACGCCGCCCTCTGCCCGTCGTTAAGGTAGAGGCTCGTCGTCAAGAGGTCGAAAAACCTCTGCCCTGTCTCTATTGTCTCAGAGCCGTCGGGCAGGACCTTCCTGTTCACGTATCCAGTCGGGTCCTCGCCGATGATAGCGGCGTATTCCGGCAAGTCAGCGAGCGTCTTTGAGAGGATGAAATATTTAACGCCGTTGTCGTCGATAATTTTCAGGAACTCTCGCTCGTCGGTAGCGAGATAAAACCCGGCGGACTCTTTCATGCCGTGGGTCTCGGTCCCCATCACAGTCGCGACGGAAGGCCTCTTTGCCATTGCCTCTATCCAGCCCCCGAACTCCCACTGGGCGAGGACGCCGTACTCTGGTTTCTCCTGGGGATAGAGGTAGTTGCTTGTCGCAGAAGTGTTGTCTCTGATCCAGAAGAGCGTATCTTCGAGGTCCCCCTGGATAAGGAACGGTCCGGTATGCGGCAGGCCCTTGTAGAATGAGACGGACGGTAGCAGGCCGACTATGACAAGCGCAACGATTGCGCTCGTCCCTGCGGCCCTGCCCTTTGCGCCGTCCACACGCGCCTCGATCAATCCTCCGACAGAGCTTAGGAAGACGCCGCCAGCGCCCGCTACAATCAAAGTGTAGACGTTCTCATACCTGCCGTTTATGAGCGTAACCGCAAGGAGCGTCCACCCGGCAAAGACGAAGAACAGAGATGCCGCGGAGGCACGCCTCCACTGTCTGGAGAGCGAGAAAAGGGCTATCGGGCTAATGAAGAGGAATATGGTCGAGAATACCAGCGGCTCCTTTATGCCAAACCGTCCGTTGGCAAAGAGAAGCGGCTTGTACTGCGCGATAGTCGAGGTCCACTTGTTTCCGCCTCCGACGACCCCGAGCCCTTCGGTTATGCCTTTGAAAAAGGAAGGCGCGACAAAGGCGAATATTATAATGACGGCGGATAAGAGGGCTATCCCTGCAACCGCGGCCTTTCCAAGCCCGGCTGACCTTTCCTTTTTAAGGTAGACCGCAAGCGCGAGCGCGCCCAATGACGCTACGGCAAGGAGCGCGGTTATGACATGGAACCACGAGACCACATTAAACTCTGTCCCGCCCTTCAGGCTGAACGGGTTGAAGACGAGGACGAATGCTATAACAAAGGCCATTGTAAAGAAGGCGACTGCGCCTGATATAAAGAAACCGACCCACCTCTTCCCGTCCTTGAATGAGTAACCGAATACCATTGCAACCGAATAGAGGCCGAGTATCGACCACCAGATGACGGCGCCCCTCCAATACAAGAGCGAGACTGCGGCGGAGAGCCCGGCGAGCGCGGACAATACGACGAGCCTTTTCCCAGAGGGTTCTCCTTTTTCAGCTTCCGACGCGGAAAGCGCGTAGAGGCAGAAGGTTATACCTGCCCATATCGGCTCGAATAGCTCGTTATCGGGTCTCCCCACGACAGTCGTGAATATGTGCGCCGGGAGCAATATGAATATGATTGACGCGATAAGCGCGGCCTTGCACCCGAACGTCTCTTTGCACCATAAATAGAGCGGGATGACGGCGAGCGTGCCGACGAAAGGCGGCAGGACAGCGAGGATATAGGCTATGTCGCCATTTATTGACGGGAGCAGTGATAAGAGCTTTATTATGACGGCGAAGGAAAAGTCGGTGAGCGGGGCCCAGATGTTGCCGGTGCCGATTGGGAAGCCCATGTAGAAGTCATGATCGGGTATGCTCGGGAACTGCTCTAAGAGGACGCGGACCTTCCTGAAGTGCTCGTAGTTGTCGGCTTCCAGAAAGTAAATGCCAGTGCTGGTAACGAAGTTATCCCACGGGATGAGGCGTATGCACGCCCCCGCGATAAAAATGACGGCTATCGCTACGGCATTCAGGATGTGGTTTCGCTTGGACATTTTAAAGGCTGGAGACCGAGGTCCCCCCGGCATCCGCTGCCCCCTCCCTTATCTGAGTATGACAGGTGCAATCGGCGTAAGAGCCGAAAAATATTAACACTATAACTACGCGAGGGTCAAGGCCGGGGACAAGGCGCACTAACGCAGAAAGGGAGGGCTTAAAGGCCGGGCAGGTGTGAAGAAGACTTCACGCTCACTTCGATGGATGGAAAATTCAGATAGCCTTTGACAGGTATTATCAAATGAATAGAGGAAATAAAAACGAAAGGCACTGCTTTTTTATTAGCAAGCAACAGGCGGACCAGGTTTGGACCCGATTCTATATGAGGAACTCGAGCCCGGCCGTGCATCCTCGCCCCTGGCTCGCCCACTTCACCTCGGCGAGGCACGGGTACTGGATGACGGAATCTTTTATCGTCAGCATGAGGCGGACGACGGTGCCTGGAGCGAGGTCCCTGTCGGCCTTGATGCAGGCCCCGGCCTGGCTCAAGTTGATTATCTCGGTCTCGAAGACATCAGCCCCCTGCCCGGTCTCGCAGAGCCCTTTTCTGTTATATTCGGTGCGGGGAAACGCCCTTTTTTTCAATCGCCCTCCTCAGGCAACGCCGTAGGGATCGCATTCACATCTCTGTTGTTTATATTACTTCCTGCCTGAAATGTCAATCCGTGAGTCGGGGTTTTCCTTGACACAACATCCATCATGGCATAGATTGAATATATTGTGAAATCTAACCTCGCCAAAGGCCATCGCATGGACCTCGATCCAATAATCCAGAGGAAGAGGCCTCCGGGGATACTCGTATTCGACGCCAAAGGCGAGCTTGTATTCCTTAACAGAGAGGCCGGAGAGATACTCAAGGCCCCTCCAGAGGAGATAAAGGCGGCCCTGCCGCGCGAGATACTATCCTTCTCCGGCAAGAGGGGGAAGACCGGCTCCGTTGCCTCAAGCTTCGTCCTACATGGAGAGTTGCTGATGACGAGGACCGTAGACCTCCACAGGGCGTCTTTGAAGGGTTCGGGCTCCTCCCACCTGATGGTCATAGTCGAGAGGCAGAGGAAGCGCGGGGGCGTCGACATGACGCGGATCCAAGACTCATTCAGGCTTACCGACAGGGAGACCCAGGTCGTCGGGGAGCTTATAAAAGGCGGCTCCAACCACGACATAGCCTCGGCGCTCTCCTTGAGCGAGCATACGGTCAAGAACCATGTAAAAAAAATAATGGGAAAACTCGGCGTAAAGAGCAGATCGATGGTGCTGTGCAAGGTCTTCGAGTTCTCGAACAGCCCCGGGGTTTAGCGTCGCTCCTCTCTATCCCTTGCTCGGCTCGGATGCTTTCGTATCCTGCCACCTGAAATTAAAAATGGGAGCTGGCAACAGCCAACTCCCATTTTTTAATTCTGGTCGGGGCGAGAGGATTCGAACCTCCGACCACTAGCACCCCATAAACTTTTAAGTTATTTCCCATACCTTCTTTAAACTTCACAAAACTCTTGACATAACAATAGGTTCCCCGATATATTGCTTCCCATAGCTTCCCTTAAAAACCCCTTCTTTCACTTAAAAACTTGGGACAGAGTTGGGACAAAACGGCAATCAATATAAAACTGGAGATAAACAAATATCAAAGAGGCAGTCATGCAAACATCCGGGTGTTCGTTACCGCGAGCACCCGATTCGTAAGCATGGCGTTCGGCCGGACCGATATTTCATAATACGACTTTTCGTGGACGGAAAGTCAATTGAGGAGGGTCTTGGTTGGAGCTCGGAGGGTTGGACAGAGATTAAAGCGGCTACTTTACGAGCTGAGCTTGTTGAAAATAAGCGCCGTGGTGAAGGGCCGAGAACCTTAAGAGAAAAGCGGGACCTCGATAACGCTGCACGGCGGGAGAAAACCCATACCGTCGAGGAAATCATCGAGGAGTTTTGGGAGGTTGAACTAAGCAAACAAAAATCAGGCGCAGATAGACGGCGAATTCTAAAAAAGGATGTAGCTTCGGTATGGAGCACGCGCAGGGTTGCCGATATCAAACGAAGGGACATAGTCCTTCTTCTTGACAATATCGAGAAGCGCTCAAAATCTACAAGAAACCACGTTCACAGCGTCCTTAGCAGGCTGTTCAACTTCGCTGCCGAGCGCGGCATTATCGAGGACTCACCTTGCACTCGTATCAGGAAGCCTAAAGAGAAATCCAGAAGCCGGGTCTTATCGGATGAGGAGATCAAGCTGGTATGGGCTGCCCTGGATACTAAAAACAAGGCAGTCGACATATACGTTATTACAAAACTGGCCCTTAAAACGATTCTACTTACCGGACAGAGGTCCGGCGAGGTCTGCGGTATGACATGGGAAGAACTCACCCCGGATGGCTTCTGGACCATACCGGCAGGGAGGATGAAAGAGGCAGAGACTCACACGGTCCCGCTCTGCCCTATGGCAAGGGAGGTAATAGAGGAGGCCGAGACATTTTCAAGTGACTGCCATTATGTATTTAGAAGCTCCTACAAGGACGCCTCACCAGTGACCCGAGCGGCCCTATCCCGCGCCGTCGTTCGTCACTGGAAAATAATGGGCATAGAGGAGCCCTTCACCCCACACGATCTCAGGCGAACCCTTCGCACACGGCTTGCCGAGCTTGGGGTATCTGACATAGTTGCCGAAAAGGTAATTGGGCACAAGCTTCAAGGGATGTTGGCCGTCTACAACCGGCACGGCTATGACAAGGAAAAGCGAGATGCCCTTAAGAAGTGGGAAAAGAAACTCCGGCTGATAGTTGGACTTGATAAGCCGGTGGCGGCTAAAGTCATAAAAATGAAGGGCTAAAAAATCCCGTAGGAGCGATCCCGTGCGGGTTCGACCCCCGCCTCCGGCACCGATAAAATCAAGTGGTTACAGGGTTTTGTAAAGGTCTTACCCTGTAGCCTTTTTTCTTTAATTACCAATTTGTCCAACCCATGTCCAACCTTTTTGTTTTTTATGGTGTTTTTTTTTTGAGCTTTTTAAGCTTAACCTGCACCGGCTAAAACACGCAAAAAACCGCCCATCTTTTCATTAGGCTCCCTTCCGGATCTAAAATTACTCTTTCTTGGACATCTACACCTCACTATGAACAAAATTTTTTCTTGATAAATCGTCTTCACGGCGATATAAAAGCGTATTCCAAATACCGCCCGGAGGTCAAACCGTGCCAAAAGCCATGACGAAATCTAAAATCATCGCCCACCTGTCGAAAAAAACCAGTTCCACCAAGAAGACCGTCTCCAGCTTTCTCGACGAGTTCGCCACCCTCGCCCACAAAGAGGCAAAAAACACTTTCACTATCCCCGGCATAGGGAAACTTGTCCTTGTAAAAAGGAAAGCCCGCATAGGCCGCAATCCGCAGACTGGTGCCGCCATAAAGATACCGGCCAGGAAAGCCGTTAAATTCAGGGTTGCCAAAGCATGCAAGGACGCGGTGCTTGGGAAGTAAGTCTCCAGGACAGAGGGGGTTACACCAGCAGTTCTGAGATGATAATCACCTGACACTTGACTGCTTTTAAAAAGGTGGTCATGCCGCCCCCGGCTGGGTTATAGATGAAGCACCACACTTTATCCAGACCCGGAAAGGAGAACGACATGACCACCAGCAGCAAAATAGCACGAAGGAAACTCTCACTTCTACAATTAGCTTCCGACCTCTCGAATGTCTCCAAGGCATGCAAGATCGTGGGCTACTCGCGCCAGCAGTTCTATGAGATAAGACGGAACTACCAGACCTACGGCCGAAGGTCTTCTCGATAGGTTGCCTGGAGCCAGAGGCCCTCACCCGAACCGTGTTGACGAGGCCACGGAGAAGGCCATCCTTGAGCACTGTCTTGCATACCCGACTCATGGCCCACTGCATGTCGCACAGCAGTTGACGCTAAAAGGCGTTCAGGTTAGCTCAGGAGGCATTCGGGGCGTCTGGTCGAGGCATAGCCTCATGACGAGGCACCAGAGGCTTTTACGGCTCGAAGGGGCCGTGAAGGAGCGCAAGGTCGAGATTACTGAAGAGCAGATGCGCCTGCTTGAGAGGTTCAGCCCAGAGTTCAGGGACAGGCACATAGAAACACACGCCACACGGGCGACCTGGGCCTTGAACTCCGCTGAATACCGCTTCCGTTTCGTCTTGCTCATCGTGATCTCCTTCGTCAGTGTGCGGCTCTCCACCTTATCACACTGTCCGAATATTGGGGACCACCTCTGTTGCTTGATGTACTGGCGCACGATGGAAGCAGTTCGACTGCGTGGAATATGGTTTCGAGGAAAACGCCGATGTCGTCGGCGCGATCAATGTTCTAAGTGGCGGGACACGCCCAGCTATCTTGACAAAAAAATTTTTTGAATTATAATTCGTTCATCTTGGGCCGTTCAGATGTCTTTGCGCTGAACAAGTCTCGCCTCATCTCAGTAAATCATCCTAAGTATGCCTGGCTTTTCTTCGTTCATCTTGGGCCGTTCAGATGTCTTTGCGCTGAAACAAGTCTCGCCTCATCTCAGTAAATCATCCTATATACCCCTTGATGTGGCATCCTATCAAGCCCCTTAAAACACATTTTTCTGTGCCCATCTCAACATATAAATGTGCATTTTAATATCAGGTGGATTTAAATTTTTAAGTTTTTTCATTATTCTTAGGAGTTTTATAGAACAATATCTTTGGCATGTCTGTTGCATTATTTATAAAGACGAAGAACCTCGTCATTTCTGATTTTTCTAAAAATCTACAGGCATAGAGAGGCTACTTTCAAATATTCAAAATAAAATAATCAAGAGTGAATGATTCAAGCACGACAGTTATATGGAGCAGGTGACCCTCACGCATACGTTATAATAATTGATTTTTTCGAAAACATTAGCTTAGAGAATGACACTCTGGGAGGAATAGCTTGTTGATTGATGCATAAAATTTGACATGAGAAATTTGCGCATTATATTTTATGGGTCTTCCGGGTTTAGTATGGGTCATTTTGGGCATCGGGGAGGAAAGAAGTAAGCACTTTGAGGCTGAGATACTCTTTGTCCCCAATGCCGTAAGCCCGTCGTTGAACAACCCTTATCTTGTTGTTTAAGCCCTCCATGAAGCCGAGGGATACTTTGTTGTCGGGATGGCAGTAGCTTACGATGCCATCCAAGTGGCGTTCGACCATTGAAGCAAACTTGTGAAAGGGCTCAAGACGGTTCCAGCGAAGCTGGTACTTCCAGTTTTCAAAGAACTTCCGCGCCTAGGCCGGATTGTTATATGCCAATAGCTGGCCGAAAGATCCTTTGAGCAGATATGCCTTGTGAAGGCGGTTATTGGCCTTCAGCAATAGCTTCAAGGCCCGCCTGCCCTCAAGGTCTAGGTTGGCCCGGTTTGAGATAGCGTATACCGCTACCCCTTGAGGAACCGTCGCTCTTTCTCGTTGACACGTTTGTACTCGCTCCGCCGGACTTTATCCAAGGCATCCGACAGGTGCCGAAGGACATGGAATTATCGAAAACGATCCGGGCGTCAGAGGCATGCTTATGCGTGGAATTTCTGAAGGCCTTCCACATATCCATGACGGCGAGCTTGATGCCTTTCGACGTATCATGACCGATCTACGTGAAGAAGAGGTCCAGATCCTCTTCCTTGCGGCCTTCTCCACCCAGCCAGATCGGGTGCCACTGCTCGAGGTCAGCAACAACGATTGGATATGTGTGCCCCTTGTGCGGGGGGTGACTTCATCAATACCGATGGCCCGAAGCTCTGTTGACAGAGGGTGCTTGGCCAGTAGGCTACGCATATAGTTTTTCTCGATGCGCCGGACCTGGTCCTAGCTCAAGCGATTCATCTCGGCCACCCGGGCAATGGACATCTCGCGGCACTGGCGGCCGATGGCCTGTTCGAACCGCTCTGTGAACCGCTTGGATGAGGCAAGCCAGGCAAGGGTCTCCCGCTTCACGGTCAGGCACCTCTGGCAGAACACCCGGTGGTACTCGAACTCAAGGTAAATGCGCATGCCGCCGGAATCGAGATCCCTGACCAAGCTGAGGGTGGTCAGGGTCTCCATGGATAGAGACAATACCCTCTCCAACAAAACGTGTCAAGTTTTCAAAGAGCAAAAAACTCGGAAACGTCGCTTCAGACAAGGCTAAAATATCTTTCATGGGCTAAAACCCACACACAGAAAACTCAGAAGAGCCTATTTTATTAACAAATAGCGCATAGTTAAGACTAGACAAAAACTTCGTTAGAAGTAATCTATTCCGCAAGAACACCTCGACTGATCTGGCATTTTTTCTAGACATTTTCAATTAGTGCAAATTCAAAGAGGAATCTTTATGATGGCAATTGCACATAAAATTCTTCATCTTTTATTATTTATATCAATTTTATTTTTTTTTGTAGCTTGTGGTAATAATCAAAGTGATTTGTCAATCGATGGTAATGGTACAAATGACTTGTCAGCCAATTCGGGAATACCGTGCAAGGAATACATAAATGGGTTGGCTTATAAAAGAATCCTTGAAATAAGTAAATATCCTTTTGATAAAAAATAATAGCTATATGCTGTGGTTTTCAATGTGTGCTAAGTATAATACTCCCTAAAATTTAGACAAAGGTAATTGGTGTATGATAGCCTGCCATAATTCGTAAAGGAGGCATGGCAGATGAGGAAGAACCACGATGCGACGTTCAAGGCGAAGGTGGCGCTTGAGGCGGTCAAGGGTGAAAAGACGATAGCCCGGATCGCAAGCGAGTACGGGGTACACCCGAACCAGATCGGCCAGTGGAAGAAACGGCTTCTGGAGGACCTGCCCGGCCTTTTCTCGGACAGACGGCGCAAGGAAGAGAAAGAAGGGGCGCCCTTACACCATATACAACCATCTTTTTTGTCTTGATCATGGGGATAAGCTTAACTTTCTACACCGGCATCAGGAGACACTCGGCATTGGGATATCGTTCGCCCTTTGCCTTGCGAGCAGGCAAAAGTAGCTTAACTGTGTGTCCATTTTTTTAGGGGAAGACCACCTCATAACCATAGAACCCAGAAAAAGTAATGTTTTTATATGCGGTTAGATAATGGCCATATCCTCTATGATCTGAACAAAAAGGCATAAAGTTTACTCAAAATTCTCCTTATACTAGTTTCAAAATCGGTGGAAAAGCATATGAGAACAAAAAAATTTCAAATCACATGGCTGATTGCGTTTATGTTCATTTTTCTATTTCAAACTGAAATTGCTGCAAAAAGTAATTTTGAAGCCTGGGGGGCTAAAATCTTAAATAAGCGAATTGACATACCGAGCGGTTGGACCAAGGTTAAACTAGAGTCTGAATTTCGTGATTGTGATAATTCGATCAAAACTTATCCACAGCAAGATATGTTGGTTTTCAAGAATAATTACCTTAGTATGATTTTTGAGGACTCTCATCTCACAGCAGAATTGCTTACTGATGATAGTGGAATTTTTGCTTCTTTGGGAGAATACGAGCCCTTTTCATTCACATTGAGAAGCTTTTTGGATTTCAAAAATTTAAGTATCGAGGTCGGCGATTTTAAATCAGAAAAAAATTTGCTGAGAAAATCTAATTTTGATATCCGTATTGTCCAGCCGTTAATTAAAAAAATTTATGGTACAAAAACCTACGCTTCTATTCCTACAGTTTTGGAAAAAATTAACACATTCAACTTAAATAAAGATAAAAACCTTCAATTTTGGTTATCGATTCATATTCCTCCTGACACTGTGCCAGCTACATATATTGGAGAAATAAAAATATGGTCACGTGAAAAATTACTGCAGAGTTTTAAACTGCAAATCAATGTGTTACCAATTAAACTGCACACACCTGAACGCAATTTTCAATTATATTATTCACTTAGTCTTGCAGACCCTATTTTTCCTTCTACTATCGAAAAAGAATTGCTGGATATACGAGAGCATGGGATTAATTCCCTTGCACTATTCGCTATACCACCCATAACAAGCAAAGATGGAGTTGATTATATAGAATTTGATTCATCAATTAATTCAGAGGCTTACGGCCTAAATGATCTTGTCGGGTTTTATATGGAAGCAGGTTTCGACAATTCAATCAATTATTCTCATGCTATAACAGATCTATTAAACTGGCCAAGTGGAGGCTGGAAGGAATATCTACAAATGTATGGAGTTGAGAATAGCTTAAAATTTCTCATCAAAAACATAAATAATCAAATCAAATTAAAATCCTGGCCAGATTTTATCTATGGTCTTGATGAGCCATACCCGGCACTTTCCGATGCCTTATCGAAACTAGAGGCAATTAAGGAGGTAGAAGGTACTATTTTGGTGACCTGTCATGGCATGTATACGAATACAGACATTAATCAAACTGAGATCACAGTGCTACTCCCTTGGATTGATTTCCCGACAATCCTACGAGCTTCAAATGAAATCGTAAAACAATCCCAAAAGGTAAAAAGCAAAAATAAGGAACTCTGGTTTTACAATGGTTGGTTCGATACCGGTTTTGGCATCGATCCTGCCCAACACAGATTTTTTTATGGAATGGACGCGTGGAGGCTTGAGGCTGATGGAATTACCGATTGGAATTATCACCAGGGAAATTATGAATTTTGGGATTCTTCAATTCCTTATGGCTCTATAACAGCAGATTATCCAGTATTCGCATATGGGTATCCATCACCAGAAGGACCAGTACCAACAATAGCTTGGGAGGCATTGAGAGAGGGCATTGATGATGCAAAGTACATTCATACGCTCGAATTACTTATTAAACAAGGACATGACTCTTATTACAAAAAACTGCCACAGGTTTTTATAGAGGCTGAAAACTTTCTAAATACTTTAAAATGGTCTTTACCTACGGAATATAAAGATAGAACTGATTTTCTAAAAAAGAAAACACAGGATCGTTCGTTTTTCAATAATATAAGGTGGTCTATAGCCTCTTATATCATTGAATTGCAGAATACCTTCGAAAACGATAACAAATGAGAGATCGTAAGCTTCCCTATTTTGTAGACAGAGGTGGTCCCCAAAATTTGGACAGTGTGATAAGGTGTAAAGCCGCACACTGAAGGAGGACCACCTATGAGCAAGACGAAAAGAAACCGGTATTCAGCAGAGTTCAAGGCCAAGGTCGCCCTTGATGCCATCAGGGGCGAAAAGACCCTGTCCGAACTGGCCACCAGATACGACGTACACTCGAATATGATTGCCACCTGGAAGCGCCAGGCCATCGAGAACATGGCCGAGACCTTTTCCGGCAAGTCTGAGCGCGCCGGCGCCGCCCACG
>Ga0209317_1001215_pt1 | contig 23944 bp, 24 predicted proteins | sample RifGroB2_FD_183994 | JGI IMG/M metagenome (GOLD analysis project Ga0209317, IMG submission 183994) | Soil microbial communities from Rifle, Colorado, USA - Groundwater B2 (SPAdes) (version 2) | ecosystem: Environmental > Terrestrial > Soil > Unclassified | place: Rifle, Colorado | collected...
CTTCGAGGCGCGCGAGGCGATCGAGAAGGCTGACGTGGTGGTCGGCTACAAGACCTACCTCGAGTTCATCGAGCCGCTCCTGGCAAACAAGGAGGTGGTCTCCTCCGGTATGATGCGCGAGGTGGAGCGCTGCTCGGAGGCGCTGACCATCGCCGCGTCGGGCAAGCTGGTGGCCCTGGTGTCAAGCGGCGACGCCGGCATCTACGGCATGGCGGGCCTGGCGCTGGAACTTGCCGAGGGGCCTCGCGACGGCTCTGCAGCACCGTATCCGGGTGTTGAAATCGTCATCGTCCCCGGTGTCTCGGCGGTACAGGCGGCGGCCTCGGTTCTGGGCGCTCCCCTCATGCACGACTTCGCCGTGATCTCCCTTTCGGACCTGATGACCCCTCTGGACACCATCCGGGGGAGGTTGAAGGCGGCAGCGTCGGCCGACTTCGTGGTGGCACTCTACAACCCGCGCAGCAAGGGGCGCGTCACCCAGATCGAGGAGGCCGCCGCCATACTGATCGCCGCGCGCGGCCCCCAGGTCCCGGTCGGCATCGTCCGGAACGCCTGCCGCGAGGGCGAGGAGCGCATCATCACCACGCTCGGGGAGATGCTGTTGCACCCGATCGACATGTTTTCCATCGTCATCATCGGTAATGCCTCGACGCGGCTTGCCGGCGACGGCAGGATAGTTACGCCGCGCGGTTACGCGACGCAAGGGCGGGAAAGGGCAAGCGGCCCGCAGCGGATGGCCTCGTCGCCCGACCCGCGCGCGCTTATGTTCTGCGGCACCGGCTCGGACGTCGGCAAGTCCGTGATAACCGCCGGCTTTTGCCGCATCCTGAAGCGTCGCGGCATCGCTGTCGCCCCCTTCAAGTCGCAGAACATGGCGCTCAACTCGGCGGTAACCCCCGAGGGGGGCGAGATCGGCCGCGCCCAGGGCGTGCAGGCCGATGCCTGCGGCATCCCGCCCCACACGGACATGAACCCGGTCCTCCTGAAGCCCAACTCGGATACCGGCAGCCAGGTGATCGTGCAGGGGCGCGTGGTGCGCAACATGGGGGTGAAGGAGTACAACGCCTACAAGCCCGAGGCGTTCGAGAAGGTGCGGGAGAGTTTCGAGAGGCTGAAGGCGAGCTTTTCCTTCATCGTCATGGAGGGGGCGGGGAGCATCGCCGAGATCAACCTGCGCGCCCACGACATCGCCAACCTGAAGGTTGCCGCCATGGCGGGGGCACCCGCGATTCTCATCGCGGACATCGATCGCGGCGGCGTCTTCGCCCAGATCGTCGGGACGCTGGAACTGCTGACGGCCGAGGAGAAGGCGCTGATCAAAGGGGTCATCATCAACAAGTTCCGCGGCGATCCCTCGCTGCTGACGCCCGGCATCGAGTTCGTCGAGGGGCGGACCGGAGTCCCGGTACTGGGAGTGCTTCCCTGGTTCACCGGGCTCGCCATTCCCGAGGAGGACAGCGTTGCCCTGCGGAAAAGAGACAACCCTGCCATGACCTCCGGGGCCAAGCTGCGCGTCGGCGTCGTGCGCCTCTCCAAGATCTCCAATTACACCGACTTCAGCGCGCTGGAAGGGGAGCCGGACGTATCGCTCTACTACATCGACGCCCCGCGCCTGATCGATTCCATGGACCTGCTGATCCTCCCCGGCACCAAGTCCACCCTGGCCGACCTCGCCTTCCTCAGGGAAAATGACGTCTTCGATGCCATAGGGCAATTCACTGGGCCGATTGTCGGGGTCTGCGGCGGCTACCAGATGCTCGGCAACATGGTGCTCGATCCGAACAGGGTGGAGTCCGGCATCGAGCAGGCGGCAGGGCTTGGGCTCTTGGACGTAGTGACCACCATGCTTAAGGAAAAGCAGACCCACCAGGTCGAGGCTCAACTGCTCCCCGCCGGGCAGGAAGTTGCCTCCGGGTGCGGGGCCGCCATCACCGGTTACGAGATCCATATGGGAGAGAGCGTGCTCGGAGCCGGCGCACGTCCCTTCGCAAGCATCGGAAGGCGCTCCGGGGGCGAGGCCTGCATTGAAGACGGCGCCGTTTCGCAGGATGGCCGGGTCTTCGGCACCTATCTGCACGGCATCTTCGACAACCACGGCTTCAGGACCGCCTTCCTGAACCGGATCCGCCGCGCCAATGGCATGCCGGAGCAGGCAGAGATGGCGCCGGTGGAGGATCCCTTCGATCTGTTGGCGACCCACATGGAAAAGCACCTGGATATGCAGCGGATCTTCGAGATCTGCGGCGAGACGGTGACGCAAAGCCCCTTGGGACGCTGATCTGACTGGAAAGGCCATGGGGATTTAATCGAAGGAACTCCTGTAGAGTTACTGCTCTTTGGGACGCTGGCTGCATCGAATCCTGTAGGAGCGGCATTCCTGCCGCGATTGCCGCAGCTTAATCGCGGCAGGAACGCCGCTCCTACAGAGGGAATCGGCCATCCGGACGCTGCCGCGAGTCGAGTTCAGCGCAAATCGGGATTAGTCAAATGGAGATGTTGCACAGAGATACCGCCATCGTCCTGGCTGCGGTGGTCCTTGACCTCGTGCTGGGCGACCCGCGCGCGCTGCCGCACCCGGTGGTGGCGATCGGCCGGATGATCTCTTTTCTGGAGAGCCCGCTACGCCGCATTTTCCTGAACGCCCGCCTGGCCGGGGTGGCCCTCCTGGTGACGACGGTCGGGGTTACTTATGCCGGCACTGCCCTGCTTGTTAAGGCAGCCTTCGCCATCTCGCCGGTTGCCGGGGCGGTGGCAGGACTCTACCTCGCCTGGGTCTCGCTCGCCGCACGCTCCCTGCATCTGGAATCGGGCAAGGTGGCAAAGGCGCTGGAGCGTGGCGACCTGCCCGGCGCACGCACCGCGCTCTCCTGCATCGTGGGGCGCGAGACGGCTGAACTGGACGAGCCTGGGGTAGTCCGGGGAGCGGTGGAGACGGTGGCGGAGAATACCGGCGACGGCGTCATAGCGCCGCTTTTCTACCTGATGCTGGGCGGACCTCCGCTTGCCATGGCCTACAAGGCGGTCAACACGCTCGATTCCATGGTCGGCTACAAGAACGAGCGCTACCTCGACTTCGGCTGGGCCTCGGCGCGCTTCGACGATCTGGCCAATTACCTGCCGGCCCGGTTGACCGGGGTGCTCATGGTCCTGGCCGCCCCGATCTGCGCCTTGAGCGGCAGCGGCGCCTGGCGCATCATGCGCCGGGACTGCCGCAACCACTCTTCTCCCAACAGCGGTTTCCCGGAGGCGGCCGCAGCCGGCGCCCTGGGGGTGAGGCTCGGCGGCGCCAACCGGTACTTCGGCAGGGTGGTCGAGAAGCCGACCATCGGCGACGCAGCGGCGCCGCTTTCCCTTGCCGCCTACCATGGCGTGGTGCGGCTCATGTACTGCAGCGAGGCGCTCCTGGTCATCTCGTGGCTCGCCGTCACTTCGATCCTGTAAGGTAACTAAGGGTTCATTATGTCAATGGTTCACGAACATGGCGGCAATGTTTTCGCAGTTGCCAGGTCACTCGGCATCCCACCCGACAAGATCATCGACTTCTCCGCCAGCATAAACCCGCTCGGCATGGCGCCGGGGGTGCATGAGGCGCTGACCGCAAGCTTCGAGCGTCTGCTGCACTATCCCGACAAGGGGGCGCCGGAGCTAAGGGAGCGCCTCGCTGCCTACCACGGTGTCAGCGCCTCTGAGGTCGCCGTGGCAAACGGATCGACCGAGCTGATACACCTGTTGCCGCGGGTCGTTGAGGGGAAGAGGGGGCTGATAGTCGCGCCGGCCTTTGCCGAATACGCCTTTGCCCTGGAGCGCTCGGGGTGGCAGATCGACTACTTTACCCTTAAAAGCGAGGAGGGGTTCGCTCTGTCGCTGCCCGCGCTGCAGGAAAAGCTCGCGGACGGCTACGACATGCTCTTCATCTGCAATCCGGCAAACCCGACCGGCGCGCTGATTCCGCAGGAGGACGCCCGGGGGATAATAGAGCTGTGCCGAAAAAGCGGCACCTTCCTCGTTTTGGACGAGGCTTTTATCGACTTTTGCGAGGAGGAGTCGGCGAAGCATCTGGTTCGTCAATGTCAGCGGGTGGTTTTGCTGCGCTCACTGACCAAGTTTTTTGCCATCCCCGGCTTGCGCCTGGGGTACGCCATCGCCGCGCCGGAGACCATCGACGCCATAGCCTCGCTGCAGGACCCCTGGAGCGTCAACACGGCGGCCCAGGTGGCGGGGATAGCTTCGCTAGGCGCTGCTCATTACTGCGAGTGGACCAGGAACTACATCGATCAGGAGCGCGGTCATCTCGCTGCCGGTCTTGCCGCGTTTCCCGGAGTGAAGGTCTTCCCGGGACGGGCGAACTACCTGCTGGTGGAGATCTGCGACGGGATGAGCGCGGCGCAACTGCGCGGCCTGCTGGTGCAAAAAGGTGTGCTGATCAGGGATTGCGGCAATTTCCAGGGATTGGATGGCCGTTTCTTCAGGGTGGCGGTCCGGCTCAGGGCAGAGAATGAGCTGCTTTTGGAACGTCTGCGGGGAGTCTTCGAATAGGTGAATCTATCTGTAGGAACGGCGGGTTAGGCGGGCCAGCTTTTCATCCTGTCAGTTGTCCGGCAGCGAGAAAAAGTCCTTCCTGCAGAGCCTTATCCTCTTGATTTCTTCGTTGCATACGTAGCGCACTATCGCGTCACGATCCCTTTCGTTGATGTGCATGAAGTGCAACCCCGCGCAGCAAACGTCGGCAGCACCGCGATTGATTTTCTCGCTGTGCATCACCTGGGCCACAACCGGGACCACCTTTGGCTCCGGAAGCGGCAGGTGAAAGGTCGCATAGACGATGTCGTCTCTGGTCATCGCCATTTCGGTCTCTGTCCTCAGGCCGCCGCCGCTGATGTTCACGATCCGGGGGAGGCTGCTCTGCGACGCGACCCTCAACCCCCCGGAGCCGCTCTCTTCGGCTGTGCCGGCAGTCACGTTGAAGAGGATGACGGGAATCTCGGTGCTCAGCCTGAAATATTCTCTCTGGTCCTCGGGAGTCACCCGGTCCACAAAGGCTACCCGCAGGTCCTCTCCCCCCCGGTCGTTCAGCACCACCCCCCGACAACTGTAGCTGCTGCCGCTCACGCCGACCCTTACTACCAGAGGTGACTCGGGTTTCAGCTGCGCGCCCTCGGGCAGCCGGTCCCGTGAAAGCCTCAAGCGGATCTGGCTGTCACCTACCGCGGTGACTACGGCACCGTCGTTGAATACCCTGTCGCCTGATAGGGACACTTCAACCCTCGCCCGCTGGCCTGCATGAAAGTAGTCCTTGTAATTGCAAGGTTCCTTTTGCATATCGCCCCATCCATTCAATTCAATTAGTAGCAAGTTTTGCAGCCAGCCAAAACACGACGCAATTCAAAAGCTTGATGCAATTCAAAAGCCAAATACTGCCAGCAGCCGCAGCGACAAGGCAACCGCATGGGATCTTTAGGGTTAATGAGAGCCCCGGGTGTCGTAGGGGAGCGCTGGTTACGTCAAATAGCCGAACTGTCGGGCCATTTGACACTATTTCAGCAATTTAGCACAAAGTATCCTCTCATTACCATAATATTATGCTTGACTTTGCCACCCGCGCGGCTATCCTAAAACGAAATGATTTCCATTTAGAGGACGGTATGGAACAGCATCACGCACTGGCACTGAAAGAGGCCGGCATGAAGGCGACCCCGAAGAGGCTGGCAATCCTCGAGATGCTCGAGGGGGAGAGCGCCTACGCCAGCCCGGAGGAACTCTGGAAGCGGCTGCGCGACAAGTTCGAGCGGCTTGGGCTCCCGACCGTGTACCGGAACCTGGAGGAACTGGCGGCAAGCGGTGTCCTCTCCAAGGTGATACACCCAAACCGGCAGCTTTACTATTATTTTTGTCACAACCGCGAGCATCATCACCACTTCGTCTGCCTCTCCTGCCGGAAGGTGGAGGACATCCCCTACTGCGGCATCGAGGCGCTTGAGCGCGAGGTGAGCCTGAGAAACGGAGGCAAGGTGCTTTCCCATATCCTGCAATTGAACGGCCTCTGCGGCGGTTGCTCCAAAAGTGGAGGTAACCCATGAAGTCGCTAATGGTGGCGTTTCTCGCCCTTGTGCTGCTCACCCCCGGCTGCAGCAGGCAGGAACAGAAAAACGACAAGCTTCAGGTAGTGACGACTCTCTTCCCGCTCTACGACTTCGCCAAGAGGATCGGCGGCGAAAAGGCCCAGGTGAGCCTGCTGCTCCCCCCTGGCGTGGAACCGCACAGCTTCGAGCCCCGGCCGGAGAATGTGGTCCGGGTGAACCGCGCCGACCTTTTCATCTACACCAGCCCGGTCATGGAGCCGTGGGCGGCCAGCATCATCGCGGGTATCGACAAGGGGAAGGTCGGCATCGTCGAGGGGGGCAAAGGCAGTGTACTGCTGGAGGCGCCTGAGGCCGACGAGCACGGGCACGGGGAACCTCATGGGGAGGAGCACCACAAGGAGGGGGCCATGGACCCGCACGTCTGGCTCGATCTGGACAACGCCCGCCGCATCGCCGGGAACATCCTTGCCGCTTTCGTTGCGCGTGACCCGTCAAATAAGGGGTATTACGAGCAGAACGCCGCGAAGCTCACCGGGGAGCTGGCGGCGCTCGATGAGCGTTTCAGGCAGACCCTGGCGCAATGCCCGAAGAAGGTATTGCTGCACGGCGGGCACTACGCTTTCGGCTACCTGGCCAAGCGCTATGGTCTTACCTATGTCTCGGCCTCTGCGGTCAACGCTGATTCTGAACCCACTCCCGCCAAGCTTGCCGAACTTGTGAAGCTGATGCGCCGCGAGCGGTTAAGTTACGTCTATACCGAAGAGCTGTTGAGCCCGAGGGTGGCCGAAACCATCGCGCGGGAGACCGGTGCCAAGGTGCTCATGCTGCATGCGGGGCACAACGTTTCCCGGGACGACCTCGAGCGCGGCGTCAGCTTCATCTCCATCATGGAAGAACATCTGCAGAACTTGAAGACGGGGCTGCAATGAGCCAACCGGTACTTGCAGTGAAGAACCTGTGCGCCGGTTACCACGGCAGCGAGGCGCTGCGGGATGTCAGCTTCAGCGTGAACCCGGGCGACTATCTCGGCATCTGCGGTCCGAACGGTTCGGGGAAGAGCACGCTGGTGAAGGTCATTCTCGGGCTGCTCCCTCCGGCTGCGGGCGAGATCTCCCTGCTCGGGACGCCGCAGGCACAGTTCAAGGATTGGCAGCGCATCGGCTACCTGCCGCAGGGGCTGCAGTTTTTCAACCCGCATTTCCCGGCGACGGTAGACGAGGTGGTCCGGCTCGGGCGGCTTTCCAGCAAGAAGTTTCCCCGCCGTTTCAACCGCGAGGATGCACAGGCCGTGGAGCGCACCATGGAGTGGATGGGGATCTCCGATATCAGGGGGTGCATGATAGGCGAGCTTTCGGGCGGTCTCAGGCAGCGGGTGCTTCTCGCCAGGGCGCTTGTCAACGACCCGGCGCTGCTGGTACTGGACGAGCCGACCACCGCCCTCGATCCCGAGACCCGGGAGAGCTTCTACAAGCTGATCTTCGAGATGAACCGGGACAGGAAGGCGACCGTGCTGCTAGTCACTCACGACACGGCCACCATAGGAAAATACGCCTCCCATCTGCTGTATCTGGACAAGAAGGTGGTCTTCTACGGCGATTTCGACGACTTCTGCAACTCGACGGAAATGACCGGGTTCTTCGGCGAGCACGGCCAGCACCTGGTCTGTCATAGGCATTAAGGCGGACTGCGGGGCTGGGGGGTGTATAAGAGGTTTAAATGGATATAACGGAAATGCTCAGTTACGGGTTCATGCAGAGGGCGCTCGTCGGCGGGTCGCTGATTGCGATCCTCTGCTCGGTGCTGGGGGTCTTCCTCGTGCTGCGCCGACTCTCGCTGATCGGCGACGGACTGGCGCACGTGACCTTCGGCAGCGTGGCGCTGGCACTGTTCTTCAGACTGCATTCCATCTACCTTACCCTTGCCATCATCCCGGTTGTGCTGGCCAGCGCCATGGGTATCCTGAAGCTCGCGCAAAAGGCGAAGATCTATGGCGACGCCGCCATCGGGATCGTCTCCGCGATAGGGATCGCCACAGGGGTCATGCTGGCAAGCGTCGCCGGCGGCTTCAACGTCGACCTGTTCAGCTACCTGTTCGGCAACATCCTTTCCATAAGCTCAAGCGAACTGGTTATCGCCGCGGTGCTGTTCGTCATCGTCATCACGGGCGTGGTGATCTTCTATAACGACCTCTTCGCCAGCACCTTCGATGAGGAACTCGCCAAGAGTTCCGGCATCGAGACGGACCGGATCAACGCGATTTTGGTACTGCTGACCGCCCTCACCGTCGTCCTCGCCATGAAGGTGGTGGGGATCATGCTGATCTCAGCGCTCCTGATACTTCCCGCCGTTTCCGCGCTGCAACTAGCGAAGGGGTTCAAGGCCGCCATCGTCTGCGCCGCCTGTATCGGGGTGTGCTCGGTCATCGTCGGGATCTCGCTCTCGTTCGCCATGAACCTGCCGACCGGGGCGACCATCGTCCTGTTCAATTTCGTCATCTTCTTGTGCGCCTTCGCGGCCCGCACGCTGCTGCGCCGCCGCTGATCGAAACCCGCCCTGCCTCCGCTTCCTGCCGCGATCGGTCATTTCCGCACCCTGTTCCAATCTTGAAATCCCCACACTCCTAATGCCGCTCCAAGGACGCCCGCGCATAATCGACGCCGAAGCTTTTTTCTCGATCGTGTCAACTTTCGCCGATCCGCGCCGATAAGGTCAACTGGCGGGGTTTCCTGCGACATGCACCGAAAGGCGGCTTGAATGATCGAAACAAAGGAGTGGGTAAGCGCAGATGCCAGGGCCAGGTACGCCGGCCATGACCGGGTGATTGGTGTTATCACCTGGCTCCTGGCCGTCCTGGTGGCGCTAGACATCTACCTGCTCCCGATCGACCGCCGGAGCACGCTCCTCGTGGCTCTTTGCACCGTGGTGCTGGTCTGCTACAAGGGCCTGTCACGCCCCCTGCGGCAAAACGGCCAGTTGAAGTCCTCGCTCGACCTGGTCCTGCTCCTCATCTACGTGGTGGCGGTCTGCTGGTTCACCGGGAAAACGGCCAGCCCCTTCGTTTCCGTCATTTACCTGATCCTCATGGCTACTTCGCTTACCGTGGGGAGGCGGATCACCGGCCTGATGGCCGCCCTGGCCATCGCCTCCTATACCCTGCTCGCCGCAGCCCAGTCGCCGGCGTTTTGGACCGAGTTCGCCGGGCATATCGTTAAATTATTCCCGTTCATCCTGATCGCCCACCTGGGCGCGCTGCTGTCGGGGGAGGCGGAGAGCGCTCGCGCGGAGGTGGAGAGGCTCTCGCTTACCGACGACCTCACGGAGCTTAACAACATGCGCAGCTTCGAGACGCTCGCGCTGCAGCAGGAAAAACTCTCCAAACGCTACCAGAGCCCGTTCGCCATCTGCATGCTGGACGCGGACAACCTGAAGCAGATAAACGACAGGTACGGACACCTGGCGGGGACCGAACTGATCAAGTGGACCGCGCACATCATCCGGTCCAATATCAGGGAGTGCGACATCGCGGCGAGGTTTGGCGGGGACGAGTTCATCATCATGTACAACGACCACGACAAGGAGCAGATCGGTCCGGCGGTGGAAAGGATCGTCCGCGCCATGGAGGCCCGCCCTTTCAGCTTCGAGGGGGTACTGATCGAGTCGACGCTCTCCGCTGGGGTCGCATCCTTCCCGCAGGACGGCCCCGACCTGCGCAGCGTCATCAAACGTGCGGACCTGGCGATGTACAGCAGCAAAAGGCTCGGCAAGAACCGGGTGTCGCTGTTCGGGCGGGAAGAGGGGGGGAAGGCAGGGGGTGCGGAGCTACAGGTAAGGGGAAAAGAGCTTGGCGGCCGCATCCCTGAGCTTGACCGGGAGGGGGCGGCCGTCCATCTCGGCGAGCGTGATCTCCCTGGATAGGGCCAGGGTGGCGGCGCAACGCTGCTCCAGGAGCGCGGCGAATTGCAGGTCGTAAACCTCCAGGTCGAGCTCGAAGTTGAGTCTGAGGCTTCTCGGGTCGAGGTTGGCGCTTCCGATCAGGCTCCAACTCCGGTCCACTACCATGAACTTGGTATGGACGAAGGGGGCGGGTTGGGCATAGATCCTCACACCCTGCTGCAACAGCTCCCACAGGTAGGAGCGGCTGGCCCACTGCACGTAGGGGAGGTTGTTCACCTCGGGGAGCACGAGGGTGATCTGCACCCCGCGCAGCGCGGCGGTTACCAGCGCCGCGATGAGCGGCCGGTCCGGTATGAAATACGGGGTGACGATGGTGACCTTCTTCCTGGCGCAGGAGAGGGCGCCGAGAATGATCCAGTGCAGCTTCCGGAATTCCTTGTCGGGCCCGTCGCTCACCGCCCGGACCAAGGCGCTTCCGGCCTGCTGCTGCTCCGGGAAGAAGCGCTCATCCGCCAGTTGCTCCCCCGTGGCAAAGTGCCAGTCCTCCAGGAAGGTGCGCTGCAGGTCGGCCAGCACCGGCCCGCTCACCTGGAAGTGCAGATCCTTCACCACCGGCGGGCGGCCGGAAACCAGGTGCCGGCTGCCGATATTCATCCCGCCGGTAAAGCCGAGCACACCGTCCACCACCAGAATCTTGCGGTGGTTGCGCAGGTTCAGATACCCTCCGGGCCTAAGCGGCAGGAAGCGGCGAAACTGGACTCCGCTCCCCTTGAGAAGTTCCCGCGCCGTGGGCCTTGAATACTTTTCCCCCAGGCTGTCGACGATGACCCGAACCTCCACGCCGCGATCCGCTGCCCGGGAGAGCGCCATGACAAAACGCCTCCCGGTATCGTCTCCGTCGAAGATGTAGGTGCAAAGGTGAATCGAGGAGGCGGCTCGCTCGATGGCGGCCAGCATCGCCGGGTAGGCTTCCTCGCCGTTTTCCAGAGGGACCAGGGCGTTTCCCGGCAATAGATGGGTGCTGACGACGCGGTCCGAAAGGCTGCGCAGCTCTTTCAGGTACCAGAGCTCGCCGGGCAAAGGTGAGAACTCCGCCATGGTCCTGGTTGGCGGCGTGCTGGGAGGATGCCCCGCCTCCTCATGCCAGCGCTTCGCCCTGCTGTGGATCCTGTTCACCCCCATGCCCCAGTAGAAAAGCGGCCCAAGAAGCGGGATTGCGACGCAGGTCACTATCCAGCCGAGCGCCGAACGCGGGTCCCGCTTGTTGATGAGCGCGTGTCCCGCCGATACCAGGGCGAGGACGGTCAGGGAAAGGGTCAGCAATCCCCAGAAGATCTGGTCCAATGTTCCTCCCTAAACAGCTCTCGCCAAACGGCAAACTGAACCGTCTGGCAGGGTTTGCCACTTCATGCAGAAAGGGGGCGGCATGGTTGCCGCCCCCAAGGGTAATGCGCTCTCCACTTGCGGTGCCGGAGCTAGAGCAAGGTGAACGGCTCAGCACGCCCGGTCCACTCGCTTTGCGGGTACTCGGCCAGCAGCTGCTTGTAGGTATCCTTGAGCGCCGCCGGCGCGTGGCTCGACTTGTAGCGCGCCACGCCGCGCAGGTAAATCGCCTCGGCCGCCACGGCGCTATTGGGACAGCCGTTTAACAGCGTGCTGAACTGCACGACTGCCTCATTGAAATCGGCGTTGTCAAAGCTTACCTTCCCCATGCCGAGCAGCAGCGAGGCGACCATTTCGCCGGGGGGGATGTAGCCGATGGTGCGCTGGTGCTCCTTGCCGTAGTAGTCGAGGATGACCAGCGTAGGGGTCCAGGCCACCCGGAAATCGCAGGCGAGGGTCTTGGTGCCGACCGGCGCGCGCAGCGGAACCATTTTGTCCATAATGAAATTCTCGACCGCAACCTGCGGAAAAGTCACCGCGTCCATCTGCTTGCAGCCGATGCACTCGGGGCTGAAAAACTCCAGAAGAACGGTCTTCTGTTCGGCTTTCCCCCGCGCCAGCGCCTTTCCCATGTCCGATTCCCAGGGTATCATGGCAAAACCTCCCGGCTCATCATTAATAACAAGGTTAAGGGTAGCCTTTGCTTTTGCTATGTCAAGTCCCCTAACAGCTTGCAGTTTTGGGCAAAATGCTTATAATGAAGGCCGGCTTTACCCCGATCCTCATGTTTGAAAGGAAGTACCTTGTCCACCAAAAACCCGCGCCGCGCCGCCTTCGACATCCTGCTTCGGATAGAAAAAGAAAAATCCTTTGCAGACATCCTGATAGATAACGAGCTCTCCAAGGAGATCATCAAGGGAGCGGACCGTGGTCTGCTGACGGAGCTCGTCTACGGCGTGCTGCGCAGGCAGGGCACCCTGGACCATATCATCGGGCAGTTCTCCAAGCAGAGGCCCGAGAAACTGGAGCTCTTCGTACTGCTGCTGCTGCGCCTCGGCGTGTACCAGTCCTTCTTCCTGGACCGGGTCCCCGTGTCGGCGGCGGTGAACGAGACGGTGAACCTCGCCAAGGAACTGGCGCCGCGCGCCTCCGGTTTCATCAACGCCATTTTGCGCAGTGCCGATCGCGGTCGTGACAGCATCAGCTACCCGGACCGCGCCCAGAGCCCCGTCGATTACCTCGCCGTGCGCTACTCCCACCCCGCCTGGCTTACCGCTCAGTGGTGCGAGCAGCTCGGCGTGGACGCGGCGGAGGAACTGGCGGCCGCCATGGCGGAGCCCCCCCCCTTCACCGTCAGGGCCAACTCGCTGCGCATCACCAGGGAAGCGCTCATGGAGCGGCTTGCCGAAGAGGGGGTCAACTGCAGCCCGACCGCCTGGTCTCCCGACGGCGTGCGCCTGAACCAGTCCGGCGCCATCACCAGGCTCCCCTCCTTCCGGGACGGCCTCTTCACCGTGCAGGACGAGTCTTCGCAGCTGGCGCCCCTGTTCCTCTCCCCCCAAAAAGGGGAGCGGGTGCTGGACGCCTGCGCGGCACCCGGCGGCAAAAGCACCCAGATGGCGCAGCTCATGGAGGACAGCGGCGAGATCTTCGCCTGCGACGTGAACCACAAGAAGCTCCGGATGATCAGGGAGACCTGCGAAAGGCTCGGCATCAACTCGGTCAGGACCTTCACCATGGACGCCACCGTCCCCTCCAACGCGATCAAGGAAACCACCTTCCACCGCATCCTGGTGGACGCCCCCTGCTCCGGTCTCGGCGTGATCAGGAGAAACCCGGAGGGGAAATGGTGGAAGTCCCCCGCCGACCTGGCGCAGCTCGCGCTGACCCAGCTTGACATCCTGGAGAACCTCTGCAAGTACCTGGAGCCCGACGGCACGCTGCTCTATGCCACCTGCTCCACCAGCCGGCAGGAAAACGAAGAGGTGGTGGACGCCTTTTTGTACCGGCATCCGGAGTTCGCACTCGAAGACCTGCGCCCGCTGTTCCCTTCCTTCGCCCCACTGTTCACGGAGCGCGGTTTCTTCAGAAGCTGGCCCCACAGGGACGGCATGGACGGCTTCTTCGCGGCCCGTCTCAAGAAAATCAAGTAGGAGAACCCATGAAAAAGATCGCACCATCCATTCTGTCCGCCGACTTCTCCCGCCTTGGGGATGAGATCAGGGCCATCGAGGCCGCAGGCGCCGACTACGTCCACATCGACGTGATGGACGGCCGGTTCGTGCCGAACATCACCATCGGGCCGCTGATCGTGGAGGCGGTGCGCCGCGTCACGACGCTGCCGCTCGACGTGCACCTGATGATCGCGGAGCCGGACCGCTACATCCAGTCCTTCGCCGAGGCGGGAGCCGACATCATCGTGGTCCATGCCGAGGCGACCAACCACCTGCACCGGACCGTGCAGCTGATAAAATCGCTGGGCAAAAGGGCGGGGGTGTCGCTCAACCCCGCGACTCCCCTGAATCTGCTCGATTACGTGCTGGAGGATCTCGACCTGGTGCTCCTGATGACGGTCAACCCCGGCTTCGGCGGGCAGTCCTTCATCGAGTCGTGCATCCCGAAGATCCAGGCGCTGCGCTCCATCATGGACAGGCGCGGTATCGAGGCGGAGCTCGAGGTGGATGGCGGCGTGAAAACGGACAACATCGCCCGTATCGCGCACGCGGGAGCGGACGTCTTCGTGGCGGGGAGCGCCGTCTTCAACAGCCCGGATTATGCCGCGACCATCGCGGAACTGAAGAAAAGGGCGAAGGAGCCGGTACTCTGACCGGTGTGAGGAGCCAGGAGCGGGGAGTCGATCCCGCGCAGATCAGGGAAAAGCTGAAGGCCGCGCTCGCCTCGCGCCGGCGGGTCCCGATGCAGGCCGGCCCGGTTCCCGCCGCCGTCTTGCTGCCGCTTTTCCTGAGGCAGGGGGAGTTCCATCTCCTTTTCACCAAGAGGACCCCGCATCTCACCCACCACTCGGGCGAGATCTCCTTCCCCGGCGGCGTCTGCGACCCGGGCGACCTCGACAGTGCCGACACGGCGCTGCGCGAGGCCTGGGAGGAGGTCGGCATCGCTCCCAGGGACGTCGAGGTCCTGGGAGAGCTGGACGACTGCCACTCCATACACAACTACCTGGTCACCCCGGTGGTTGGCGTCTTCCCCGAGCACTACCAGCTGACCGTGAACGACGCGGAGATCGAGCGGCTCATCGAGGTGCCGCTCTCGCATTTCGCAAAGCCCGGGGTGTTCCGTGTCGAGCATAGGCAGTGGCAGGGGAAACTGCGCGCCGTGTATTTCTACCAGCACGGCGCGGACGAGATCTGGGGATTGACGGCGAGGATACTGAAGCAGTTTCTGGACGTACTGTGGGGGACGGAGAGCGCCTGCTCAGAGGAGTGCGGGAAGGAGGATTTTCCCTACTCCCCCAACGACTGAGGCGGCTCGATGAATCGCGGCAGGAATGCCGCTCCTGCAAAAGGGCCAGTCAACGACGAGCCATCACATCCAGCCGGGCAGCATCCTTTTGAAATCGATGCTTACCCTCTTCCGCTCTTCCTGCAAAACAAATCCGCGTTTAACCACCTGTTCTTCCAGCCCCTTCATGTGCAGGGCTCCCCAAGGGATAAGGACGGTATCGTAGCGTTTCAGGGCGTTGTCCAGGTGGCGGAGCACCACCTCGTTTCTCCGGTGCAGGATGTCGTCCATGATGACTGCATACATCTGGGGCGTGATGTTCTTCTCGGCCCATGCGTTAAGGCTCATTGCCCCCTTGAGGACGGAAGGGCTATCCCGCAGGTGCTTGCCGATGGCGTCGAGAAAGAGGACGGTCTCGGGACGAAAGGCGCTGACGTCGAGGTCAGCCCTCAGGATATCCGTCGGCCCGGTCTTTCCCTTCTCCTCGTCCCGAGGCAGTCGCGGCGCCTCAAGCTTTTCCGCGTCGATGAGCCTGCCTGGGAGCTGCATCTTTTCCTGGGAGGTGAGCCCCAGCAAACTCGCCACCTTCCCGTAGTTGAACTTGTTTCGCAGCATACCCTTGTCGTCCGTGACCCCTTCGGCCAGCACAATGGTCCGGCCGGGGACCACCGATCTCGCCACATCCTCGTAATACTGCTTCTCTCCGACGTGAATCATGCCGGCAAGCTGGATGGTGCGGCCGTCGCGCCGGTAGACCCGCTCTATCATGTAGAGACCACGGGGCTCGAGCCGCATGAAGCCCGCGGTGTGCACGGATATGTATGAGTTGGCCGTAAAGAGGAGCAGCGTTACCAGGGCGACCGGAAGGACGAACAGGTTTGCCGCGCAGAAGACCAGGGTGTTCCTGCCGCTGAAAAAGGGAGCGTCGAACATGGCCGGCGGCAGTGTCAGGCCCGGTGCGGTGCGAGGCTTGCGGAACCGGGAGATCAGGAAGGTGCCGAGCGCGACCTGGACCGCCGCCGCCAGCAACCCGTAAACCGGCACTCCGGAAAGGGGTGGAAAAAACCAGGTCGACAAGGGGCACCAGAAGACGAAAAGGATCAGGGGAAGAAAGAGCCGCTTGGGCAGCCGCCGGTCGATGCCGAGGCTGAAGTAGAGCGGAACCGCGAGGAAAATGACGGCACTGGCAATGAGGTTCCGGACTCCCGAAAGCGGGGCCACCAGGGAAAGGATGGACACGAGCTCGTCGAGGAGGGATAGGCTGCCATCGGCTAAAAACAGGACCAGAAACAGGTTGGCAAAGGATCTCATTGAATTCCTGTATATGTATTCCAGGCCGAATGTGATGGGCGAGAAAAGGCAAAGGGAGAGTGCTGTTTGCAGCATCAACCATCTGTGGAATGGGGGAGGGTGCAAAGGCCGTGCAGCGGGCAGCCGTCGCAACTCGGCTTCTTCTTGCAGTGGCGCTTGCACTGCTCCACGATCAGGGCGTGGTACTCGTTGAACAGCGCGACGTCGCAGGGGAGCGTGTCCATGAAAAGGGCGCGCACCCGATGGTAGTCGTCCTCCTCCCGCACCAGGCCAAGCCTTGAGAAGAGCCGCCTGGTATAGGCGTCCACCACGAAGGAAGGTTTCCCCCCGGCGTAGAGCAGGATGGAATCGCAGGTCTCCGGCCCTATCCCCTTAACCGCAATGAGCTCCTCCCGGAGCGTCCGCCAGTCGCCGCTGAACATGGCGTCCAGGCTGCCGTATCTTTCCTGAAACCAGCCGAGGAACCCCTTCAGCCTGGCGCTCTTCACGTTGAAAAAACCGGAGGGGCGAATCAGCTCGGCGAGCCGCTCCTGGTCGATCTCCCGGAGCGCATCCGCCGAGAGGAGCCCCTCCCGCTTCAGGTTGGCTATCGCCTTCTCTACATTGCCCCAGTTGGTGTTCTGGGTCAGGATGGCGCCGACGCAAACCTCGAAGGGGGTGTCGGCGGGCCACCAGTGGCGCGCCCCGTAGCGCTTCTGGAGCGCCTCGAACAGCTCCATGAGGCGGGTAAGCCTATCATCTTCAGCCAACGTCGTTCACCCCGGTTACTCTTCCTTGCCGCGGCAGGCCGGTGACTCCCTGTCTCAAGGGGTCGCGTCGGCCGCGTCTTCCAGATATTCTCGGGAATATCCGACGTAGTTCCCGGCGGAGCGCCCCAGCCAGGCGATCTCGTTATCGGTGAGGTCCCGCTTGTACTTGGCGGGAGCGCCCACCCAGAGGGTTCCGGGGGGGATGATGGTCCCTTCCGTCACCAGCGCCCTGGCGCCCACCAGCGCTCCCTTGCCGACCACCGCCTTGTCCATGATCATCGCCTGCATCCCTATGAAGGCGCCGTCCTCGATGGTGCAGCCGTGCAGGGTGGCGCTGTGCCCCACGGTGACGTCGTTGCCGATCACCAGCGGCGCGCCCGGGTCGTCGGCGTGCTTCTTGTGGGTCACGTGCAGCATGGATAGGTCCTGGATGTTGGTCCGGTCGCCTATGCTGATGAAGTTCACGTCCCCGCGCACCACGCAGTTGTACCAGATGCTCGCCTCCTTGCCGATGCTGACCTCGCCGATGACCACGGCCCCCTCGGCGATGAAGGCGGAAGGGTCGATCCTGGGCGAGATCCCTTTGAATGGTCTGATCATTAACTCTGCTCCTGAGGTTTAATATTGCGAAGAGGGCAGCTAGTCCCTCGGGATGGCGAGCATCCGGTCCAGGGCGCGCTTGGCCGGGATCCGGATCTCCTCGGGGACCTTGACCACGGGCTCCATCGTCTGCAGCGCTTCCAGCACGTCCTCAAGCGATGTGAGCTTCATGTTAGGGCAAACGAGGGCGGGGGAGGCGAGGATGAATTCCTTTTCCGGGTTCTCCTGCTTGAGCCGATACAGTATGCCCGCTTCGGTGCCGATGATGAACCGCTTGGCGCTGTTAGTCCTGCAGTAGTCGTACATCCCTGTGGTGGAACAGACATGGTCGGCCAGCGCCACCACGGCCGGATTGCATTCCGGGTGACAGACGAAGGGCGCCTCAGGGTAGCGCTGCTTCAGATCCTGCACCACCTCCGGCCTGAGCCTTTCATGGGTTGGGCAGTAACCCTCCCAGAGATGGAAGCGCTTCTTGGTGAAACCGGAGACGTAGCGCCCGAGGTTTCGATCCGGCGCGAAGATGATCTCGTTCTCGGGGAGCGACTGCACGACCTTCACGGCGTTGGCCGAGGTGCAGCAGATGTCGCTCTCGGCCTTCACGGCGGCGGACGAGTTCACGTAGGTCACCACCGGCACGCCGGGGAGCGTTGCCTTGAGCTCCCTGAGCGCCTCCACCGAAACCATGTCGGCCATCGGGCACCCCGCGTCCAGCCGGGGGAGGAGCACGGTCTTGTCAGGCGCGAGGATGGAGGCGGACTCCGCCATGAAGTGCACCCCGCAGAACACGATGACGTCCGCGTTGGTCTTGGCGGCCTCTATGGAGAGCGCCAGGGAATCGCCGGTGATGTCCGCGATCTCCTGCACCTCGTCGCGCATGTAGTTGTGGGCCAGAAGCACGGCATTGCGCTCCCTGAGAAGCGATTTAATTTCGGATTTTAACGACTGCTGCGTCATATGAGTCACCACCAAAGCTTTGATTGTCGGGCAGGATATAGAGTAAACAGCACCGATAGTAGACAATGTTAAGGTTCATGTCAAACCCTTTGAGGGGCGGGATAAGCAAGCTTGACACCGGACGGTAAAACCTCTATTATTTTTTTTGAAATTTCTATAGCCGCCGCGTGCTAAACGCAAGCTAAGTGAGGTAGATAGTATGTTCGGAATCGGGATGCCTGAACTGGTCATCATAATGGTTATTGCACTCATAGTCATCGGGCCCCAGAAACTCCCTGATCTAGCCAGGTCGCTCGGCAAAGGGCTGGCCGAGTTCAAGAAGGCTACCGAGGATTTCAAGCAGAGTATCGACACTGACACGAAGAGCGCGGAAGAGAAGGAGCACCTGGCAAAGCTTGCCGAAGCGAAGCTGAAGGCCGAGGCTGAGAAGGCGCTGGCAGCCGAGGAGTTGAGGGCGAAGGTGGAGAACGTGAACACCGGCGAGGAGCCGGCACTGCAGGCGGCACAGGTCGAGCCGGAGAAAAAACTCGGCTAAGGCGGGGCGTTCATAAGTTTGTTAACGAAAGGCGGGGTTATTCCCGCCTTTTTTGCGCCGCGGCATCTGCCGGCGGCCGTTATTTTGATCCTGGAAGACCCGCGCATCCCGCGGAAGCTGGTATAGTCTAGCATCTCTCCTTCAGGTGCTGCCATGTTCAACTGGTTCCGGAAAAAAGAGCAGAATCTCGAGTTCCCCGACAACGTAGCCGCCTTCACGCACGCCTGCTCGATCGGCTATACCCCGCTGATAGGGGGGCTGATCCCCGCGCTGGTGGAAGAGGACGGGGGGGGCGGGCGCGACGGGGAGCGCGCCTTCCTGATCAGTGTGGCCGGGCCTCAAGGCGCGGCGAAGCTATGGAGCTGCACCCTGAAGGAGTCGCTTTCCTATCCGAAGGAGGGTGACTTCGTCGGTTTCCGCATCGTCACCATCGCCTCCGATCTTCCCGAACCTGCCAATCTGATCGGCTACATCGCCTGCCGGCTCGAGCGCGTGCTCGTGGCGGGCAAGGGTTGGGCCGTCGCCCAGAGCTACACCCCGAAGAACCTCAAACGCGCCATCCGCCTCGGCTAGATACTGCCATTACCTTCAGACTCTGACCTTAGCTCCCCCTCCCGCAGGGGGAGGGGGGGACCATGAAGGCTTGACGGTTGACTTTTATCTGGCTGAAACGATCAACTCGGCGGGGACAGGTTCCGACTCCCAGGTTATCTCGGGGTAGAGGGACTTGTCGAGGCGCAGGTAGGTGCCGTCGACGCCGGATTCCGCCCACCAGCACTCGGAACCCTTGATCGGGAGCTTGTCGAACAGATAGAGGTCGTTGTTTTTATCTCTGGCTAAGAACATGGGGACTCCTTTCGGGTCTGGTGTTTTGACGACAGGGGCGACACTGCGAGAAACAGCAAGGCCCTCCCGCTATGGCAGGAGGGCCGTTTTTTGTCGCCCGGCTACTGCAGCCCTACTTCACTTTCAGCTTTTCGCGGGCGATCTTGGCCTGCTCCGATTTGGGGTAGTCGTCCACGAGCTTCTTCAGGATGTAGGCGGCGCTCTTGGCGTCGCCCATCTCCTTGAAGGCCATCCCCTGTTTAAGCATGGCCGCCGGAGCCTTGTCCTTGTCCGGGAAGTTCTTGATCACTTCCTGAAACTCCAGCACCGCCAGCTCGAAGTTCTTCTCGCTGTAGTAGGTCTCGCCGATCCAGTAATGCGCGTTGGCGGCCAGGTTGTGCTTGGGGTGCTGATCCAGGAAGTTGGTGAACAGCTCGCGCGCCTTGACGGGGTCCCCATCCTTCATGGCCTGGTACCCCTGCTGGTACAGGTATTCGGGAGCATTCTGGATCTGGGCAGCCTTCTTTTGCTGCTCCTCGATCCCCTTCTCCATCCTGCTGAGGCGCTCATCCAGGGATGCCAGGCGCCGGGTGAGGTCCTCCTTGAGCAGGGCGACGTCATCGGCGGGCTTTTGCGCCAGGATCCGGACGTCGTCAACCTTGCCGGTCAGAAGCTGCATGTCGACTCTGGCGCTCTCCAGGGTTGCCTGCAGGTCGGCCCCCCCCTTTCTGATGGCGGCCATCTCCTGTTGATATCCCGCCATGTCGGCTTGCAGGGCATCGAGGCTCTGCCGGTAGCCGGCCAGCGATTTCTCCACCCCGTCCTTCACCTCGCCGCGTACCTCGCTCAGCCCCTTGTCGATGGTGAAGATGCGGTTCTTCATCTCGTCGGTGTCGCGGCGTACCGAGTCAAGCTCGGCCTGGCTGGCGCAACCGAAAAAAGTGAGCATTACTAATGAGGTCAGGGCCACCCTCGTTCGCTGCATGACAAACCTCCTGTTTATCTTCGCGCTACAAAAAAGGGAGCCCGAAGGCTCCCCTTTGCAGCACGGGTCCAAGCTACTTCAGGATAACGAATTCATCCCTTCTGTTTTTTGCCCAGGCCTCTTCGTCGTGGCCGGGATCGGCAGGCTTCTCCTCGCCGTAACTGATGGTGGTCAGACGATCCGACTGGATGCCCAGGTTCACCAGGTAATCCTTGGCGCCCTTCGCCCTTCTCTCGCCAAGCGCCATATTGTAGTCGTCGGAGCCGCGCTCGTCGCAGTTCCCTTCGATGCGCACCTTGACGGACGACTGTTTGCTGAGGTACTCCGCGTTCCTGGTCAGGATGCTGCGGGACTCCTCGGAAAGGTCGGCCGAGTCGAAGTTGAAGTAGATCTTCTGCAGTTCACCCTGAAGGTCCGCGCCGGGGGGCGCCTGCCCTTCGATGGCCGGCTCCTGCGTCACGACCGACTCCCTGGTCGGCGTGGTCTCGGTCATCGGCTGCGCTTGGGCCTCCGGCCTTGCTTCCTGCATCGGCTGTGCGGGTCGGGCAACTTCAGCAGGTGCCGTCGTGGCGGGGGAGGGCGCGGTCTGGACGGAGGAGACCGGCTCCTCGGTCCTTACCATGTCCTTCTTGGCGCAACCACCCGACAAAAGCGCTCCGAAACTCAGAACAACAAGGCATCCGATTATTTTCTTGCGCATTACCCCACTCCTTTTAAAGATTAGAAATACGGGCATTCACTGCGGCGTGATGCCTCGTTAAAAACGAATGAAATTATACCCATCTTTTTTTAGTTAATCAATGATTCATCATGCGACGTTTGCGTTACAGGTTGCCGGACCAGCTCGGATGGGAGTTCGGCGCCCTGTTTGGGGAGATCCGCGTCTGGCTGCTGCCGTCCGCTCGCATCAGGTAGATCGCCTCGGCCCCGTCACGTGTGGAGCTGAAGACGATGAAGCGCCCGTCCGGGGAGAAGCGCGGGTGCTCGTTGCTCCCGATGCTGGTGAGCTGGGTGTCCTGGGAGCCGTCCGGGTTGACGGCGAAGATCTGGAACCCGCCGCCTCCCTGCCGTGCGTAGACGATGCGGTCCCCTTTGGGTGACCAGCGCGGCGCCACGTTGTAGGCCCCGCTGGTGGTGAGGCGCTGCGCGTTGCCTCCGTCCGCGTCCATCAGGAAGAGCTGGGGCTTGCCGAGACGGTCCGAAACGAACGCGATCCGGGAGCCGTCGGGCGACCAGGCCGGGGAGACGTCTATGGCGTGGTTATTGGTGAGCCGCGCCAGCTCCTTCCCCTCCTTGGAGATCAGGTAGATCTCCGAGTTGCCGTCCTTGGTCATGACCATGGCGATCTTGCTGCCGTCCGGCGCGAAGGCCCCCATGGCGTTCAGGCCGTTTCTCGACGAGATGCGCGCCTCCAGGCCGGTGAAGAGCTCCCGCCGGTACAGGTCCGGGTTCCCCTTCTTGTAGGAGGTGTAGATGATCTCCTTGCCGGAGGGGGCGAAGTCGGGCTTCAGGTTGATGGAGCCGTTGTTGGTGACCCGCTGCGGGTTGCGCCCGTCGTAGTCCATGACGAAGATCTCCTTGTTGCCCGAGATCCTGGTCACGTAGGCGATCTTGCCGGTAAAGGGCCCCTTCTCGCCCGTGACGGCGCGCAGCACCTCGTCGGAGAAGGCGTGCCCCATCCGGCGCAGCTCCTTCGCACCGCCGGTGTAACGCTTGGCGGTCAGCTCGCGGTTCAGCACCTGATCGACCAGGCGGCACTCCAGCGTGACCGAGCCGTCATGGACCCCGTAGCTGCTCTTCAGCACCAGGTCGGCTCCCGCTCCCCCGTCGGCTGGGGAGATCTCGAAGGGGCCGGCCAGCCCGAGGTCGAAGCCGAACAGCTCGGAGAGCTCCTGTCGCACCGCCGGAGCGGCCTGCCCTGAGAGGGGGGTGGTCGGCGCGATGAAGAGCTTCAGCTTGCGGCTCACCGGTGCCGTGACGTCTATGTATCCCTCTGCCGCCAGGCACAGTTGAGGCGCCAGCAGCAGCATGCAAAACAGGATGATTCTCATCTTATGCCAACCCCTTCCGGCCTGAAGCGAAACATGCGCTTGAACTGCGACCCCCCCGGTGGGGGGACCAACGATTTGCCGGCAAGCGTCACGGCCCTGTGGACCGCGTCGTCAAAGAGCGGATCGCCTGATCCCTTGTCCACACGGAACTCCGAGATACGTCCGTCGGGAGCCACGGTGATCGTCGCGATCACCTGCGGCGACTTGGTCTGCGAAACCATTACTTCCTTCAGGGCGTCCTTCAGCCGGGACTGCAGATAGGAGGGGTAATCGCTGCCCGCCTCGCTCCCCTTCGCCCCGGGCATCCCGGTCCGCTTCCCTTTCTTCCTGAGCCTCTCCAGCACCTCGGCCTGCCGCTTGTCCTCGGCGAGCCGTTCCAGCTTCGCCAGCCGCTCGTTGAATGCGCGGGCCTCCGCGGCGGGTGCCGGCTTCTCTGCTTTCCCCTGCGCTGCCGCAGGCGCCTTTGGGGCGGGCGTCGGCTTGGCCGGCTGCGACATGACCGGCGCCGGAGCTGGAGGCGCGACCGGTTGCGGCGGCGCGGGCACGGCGGTTTCCGCTTCCGGAGCCGGCGTGCCGCTTTGCGGCGCTTCCACCGGGAGGGTCACCATGTCGACATAGGTGACCGGCGTCTCGTCCGGGTGATACTCCGGAAAGAACTGCCACTTGGCGATGACTATGAATATGACCAGATGGCAGACAAGGGAGAGGACGAACATCCCCCAAGGCCCCGGGTATCGGCCCGTCAACTCCCTTTTCATCGGCGCTGTGGGGACTCCGTCACCATGCCGAGCCGCTCGACCCCCGCACTCTTGATCTGGGCCATGACCTTCACGACCTCCCCGTAGGGGACCGCGCTGTCAGCCTTCAGGAACACTTCCCGCTTCTCCCTGCCGGCCAGCATGGTGCCGAGCTTCTCCTTCAGCTGGTCGGCGGGGATCTCCGCGGAGTTGATCGAGGTCCTGCCGGACTGCTCGATGGAGACCACCAGGGTGTCCTCCTTGGGTGCCAGCGCCTTGGTGTCCGCCTTGGGGAGGTTCACCTGGACCCCCTGCTGCATCATCGGTGCGGTCACCATGAAGATGACCAGCAGCACCAGCATGACGTCGACCAGCGGGGTC
>Ga0209317_1001217_pt1 | contig 23935 bp, 22 predicted proteins | sample RifGroB2_FD_183994 | JGI IMG/M metagenome (GOLD analysis project Ga0209317, IMG submission 183994) | Soil microbial communities from Rifle, Colorado, USA - Groundwater B2 (SPAdes) (version 2) | ecosystem: Environmental > Terrestrial > Soil > Unclassified | place: Rifle, Colorado | collected...
TTCGCGCTATTTTGCACGCTTACCCCCCTGCCGCGCCGAATCAGGTTCACTTGCGCTATGTGCAGCTCACTTCCTATGGCTTCCTTCAGACCCTCCCGTTGCCGGAAAACGCCCTTGCCATTCGGATTGTCTTCCCCCTGGTCGGGGCGACGCCTGTTTCTTTCAACAGGCCGGGTTTGCCCGCTACGCTGGGCAAACTGAGGAAAAGGGGCGCATCCACTGGATGCGCCCCTTTTTTTGTAGGAGGGTCGTCGGTTAGCTCCACCTAAGTACGGCGGCATACCTCCCAGCCCCCCTCCCATTCAAAGGAGTGGCGTAGGATGCCGGTGAACGAAGTGAACCGCATCATGGCTCCCTTTCGCCGATGCGATGCGGTTCGTTCCTCACCGCATCCTACAGGAGGTTTGCTTACACTTCCCACCATTCCCCATTCCCCACTGCCGTTAAGTTAACGGTTGACGGCGATTAGCTCCCCCTCCCTACAAGGGGGTGGGGGGGGGAGGGGGAGGCTCATACCTGCCTTTTCACCCTCTCCCATCAAGGGAGGGGAAGCTTAAAGTCCCGCCCCCGTTCTTCCTTGCGCCGTTTCCCTCATGAGGGTATACTCGGCCGCATGTTAACTTACCAGATAGAAGCCAAAGACCACTTCAGGCGCGTAGACAGCTTTCTGCGCAACCTGCTTCCGACCGCACAATTTTCCTACCTTAAGAAGCTGCTCAACGCGGGCCACCTGAGCTTGAACGGCGCACCGGCCGAAGCGACGCAGGTCCTGAGGCATGGCGACAAGCTCACCCTTAAGGAGAGCAGCAAGACCGCCGCCTTCCTCGCCCGTACAGCCCCCGAGCTGGACATCCTCTTCGAGGATACCTGGATCGTTTGCTTCAATAAGGCACCGGGTCTCGCGGTACACCGCACCGAAGACCCGGAAGAGCTAAACCTGGTTGATCTCGCGGATATTTTCCTGCAAAGAAGGGACGGGGTGTCGAGGCTCAGGCCGGTAAACCGGCTCGACAAGGGGACCTCGGGTGCCATCATCCTGGCAAAAAGCGCTGTCGCTGCCGGAATGTTCGGCAAGATGGTGCACAACGAGGGGCTCGGCAAACTTTATCTCGCCATGGTCGAAGGGAAACTGCCGAAGCAGGGGGTAATCGACGCGCCGCTCGACGGTAAGGAGTCGCAGACCCGTTACCTGCGGCTGTTCCAGGGAGGGGGGAGATCACTGGTGGCGGTTTATCCGCTGACCGGGAGGATGCATCAGATCAGGCAACATTTTGCCATGCTCGGCAATCCTATCCTCGGCGACAAACGCTACGGGGGCAGAGCCATTCCGGGCTTCACCGGACACCTTCTGCACTCCTTCACCACGCGGCTGATCCATCCCGCGACAGAAGAAGCGCTGGAAATCCCGGCTCCGCTTCCGGATCCGCTGTTTCGGCTGCTCTGCAGACTGACCGCTCTGAAAGAAGAGACCCTGCTCAGGGCACTGGACGAAATCCCTGCGTCAGAGGTACTTCCGCTCGCAGCACTCGCGGAATTCACCGAATAGATTCCGAAGCGGCTTCACCACCCCTGCTCGCCTATCAATGGCACGAACCGGACCGGGCAAAGTTCCTGGCGTAGTAAATCGCCCCGCGCCGTCTTGCGCACCCGCACCAGGGTCTGCAGGTGCGGTGTGGGGCCTACCGGAATCACCAGCCTGCCCCCGGGAGCCAACTGCTCCAACAATTCGTCCGGCACTTCGGGCGCTCCTGCGGTAACCACAATGGCGTTGTAGGGTGCGTGCTGCTGCCATCCCAAGGTGCCATCGGCCAAAAGCACTGTCACGTTGCGGTAGCCAAGTGCCTGCAGTCGGCTGCGAGCACCCTCCGCGAGAACTGCGATCCGCTCCACGGTAAAGACCTCGGCTGCGCAACGGCTCAGCACCGCGGCCGCATATCCCGAACCGGTGCCGATCTCCAGCACCCGCTCCTGCCCCATAAGTTCCAGCGCCTCTATCATATAAGCCACGATGTAAGGCTGGGAGATGGTCTGACCCGCCTGGATCGGAAGCGGCCCGTCGTCATAGGCGAAACGCTCCATCTCGGGCGGCAGGAACTTCTCCCTGGGGACCTCGCGCATCGCCCTCACGACGGCCGCATCCCGAATACCGCGTGCCAGGAGATCCTCACTAATCATCCGCTCCTTCCTCGCTTCAAGTTCTGACTCTGGTTTCATAGTTATATCCCCCAAAAGGCTCAAATAGTATCATAACGACGAAAGCAGACAACCCGCTCTCCGACAGGCCTTTTATTGTCATAAGCTCCCGCCTTTCAGACACTCATCGATGCCGGGAAGGCAATAGACATAAATAAATCTTAACCCAATAGATCAAAAGAAGAAATGGTAACGGCAGCAAAGTTACAGCCGCATTGAGGGTGTTGACTCTTTTTTATGGCGGGCGTACACTAAAATTATAGATACAACTGATCATTGAAACAGCTCTGGGGTACAGGTAAAAGTAGCGTGAGGAGCCTGACGATACTGACTGATTCTGGTCTCCTAGGTTTCAGATGTGGTGTGCAGCTCTGGTTATGAGCTACCTGAAGCATCTTCCCGGGAAATGCTACACAAAAGAGCAGCGGTCTCACAAACTAATACGGTACTTTGGAGTTGGTAGCTGGCGTTCAAAGAGATCAAGCCGATTGGCCTATAATAATCTCATCCGCCATGCGCGTCAAAACCGCTTCAAAAAGGGGAAAGTCAGTAGGTTCGCCGAATGTCATGGTCTCGCCAGAGCGTGATCTTCGATCCTGCAAGGTTTCCACCGACGGATATGAGTAAAGGGTCTCCAGATACTGAACGCCAGTTACACTTAACAGGAAAGGTCCAGTGCATTTGCATTGGGCCTTTTCTCGTTTAAGCAGTGGAGCCTTTTCTTATTTGGCCTTTTCTCGTTTAAGCAGTGGGGCCTTTTCTTATTTGAGAATACCGCAGTCCAGTCGGGCAGACTTGTTGAGTAAAGAACCGACCTGCTTCACGAGAAGATTTGCCAATATATGCGCGGCAAAGAATTTGCTATACTTAATAAAACCTAATAACCTGTGAGGGAGGTATTTATGGCACATCTTTCCAATAGAACGGGCGTAGAAGAAAAGGGGCAGAGAAGCGTCAGAAGCCAGGATGTTTATCTGCCAAAGCGTGGGCTACCGGAAGGAGCCTTATGCAAGGGATGCGGAATAAGCTACCACAACAAGAGGTGGCAGGCAGAAGCGGTACCAGGCGAAAAAAGTTTCGAGGTCCTGTGCCCGGCTTGCCAACGTATGGCGGATCACAACCCTGCCGGCGTGGTCACCCTCTCAGGCCCGTACCTGGCCTCCCACAAGGTCGAGATACTTAATGCCATCAGGCAGCAGGAGGCGAAGTCCAGAGAAAAGAACCCGATCGGGCGTATCATGGAAATAAAGGAGGAGGACGGCCGCATCACCGTCACCACAACGGAGGACAAACTGGCCCAAAAGCTCGGGCGTGAAATCTACAAATCGCAAAAAGGCGAACTTCACTACCAGTGGAGCCACGAACAGCGGATTGTACGCGTGGAATGGATGCGCTAAGGACAGGTGTTGCGCGGGTGCAGGGCAAAAGCCTAGTCCAAATGGGCGGTATAGCCAAGCCGCCTGTAACGCTTCAACTAGAATAGAAAGCCCCCCTTGCAGGTTCTGCAAGGGGGGCTTTCTATTCTATTACGACTACTATCGATATTAAAGCAAGACAGCCATATTCACATGAGCCGCCAAGTTACACTGGAACAACATTTTCAGCGCAACGGATCGAAGAGGTACTCGAGGCCGTTTAGCTTCACCTCGTATATGCACTGGAGCATCGCACCAAGTTCACCTTCGGGAAAACCCTCCTGCCTGAACCATACCAGGTAAGGCTCCGGCAGGTCAATGAGCAGCCATCCCGCATACTTTCCAAACGGCATCTTGGTGCGTGCCAGTTTCAGGAGATAAGCGCGATCCGGAAAGATTTCTTCCAAAGGCTACCCCTTTGCCAGCTTCGCCTTCAGCAGGTCTCCGAGTGTTCCCATCCCTTTCGGGGTCTCGGCTACGCTCTTGCGATAGGCGTCCATGGTCTCAGTTTGTTCTTGTTCGGCCCGGCTAATCGAAGCAAGCGAAAGCGAAATTCTCTTCTGCTCCCTATCGACTCCTTCCACCTTGACCTCAACATCCTGCCCTTCTGCGAGAACTTCTTTCGGATGCTGGATGCGCTTGCCGCCGCCTAGCTTGGAGATATGAATCAATCCGTCGACGCCGCTTGCCAGCGTCACGAAAGCGCCAAACGGGGTGAGGCGAGCGACTTTCCCGTTCTGGTAGGATCCTTCCGGAAACGCGCTGGCGGCCTCTTCCCAAGGATCGGCAAGGGTGTCTTTCAGGGAGAAAGAGATCCGATCCTTTTCCCAATCGATCGCTTTTATAATGACCTCGACTTCCTGGCCTACGGTGAGGACTTCGCTGACATCGTTCACCCGTGCCCAGGCCACCTCGGAAATGGGGAGCAGACCATCGATGCAGCCAACCGAAACGAAGGCGCCGAAATCGCGCAGGGAAGTAACTGTCCCTTTTACCCTGTCGCCAACCTTCAGGGTCTCTTTCAGCGCATCCTTTTGCTGCTGCAGTTCTTCTTCGAGCAACGCACGGTGCGACAGCACGATGTTGCGCCCGTTCTCGGCGTACTCGGTGATACGGAACGACATGTGCTTGCCGATCAGAGCTGCGCTGTCATCAACCCTTCTAAGGCCCATCTGAGAGAACGGGCAAAAGGCACGCGAACCTGCCACTTTGACCTCGAAGCCGCCTTTTACCTCTTTCTCAACTACCCCATCAACAGGGATGCCGGAGGCATAAGCTTCTTCCAGCTGTGCATTCCCGGCGCCAGCGCCGCTACCCGAGCCGATCTTCGTGGTGAAACGCATCTCGTTGTTGCGCGAGGAGATGAACCAGGCCGTTACCTTGTCTCCCACTTTGACGGTGACGTTGCCGTCCGCATCAGTTAATTCCTTTATATCCAGGACCCCTTCGCCCTTGCGACCCGTGTCCAGAAAGACCCAATCCTTGGTTACCTTGAGGACCGTCGCCTCCACCTTGGAGCCCGGCGCCAAGTGCCCAGAGTCTTTCTGGCTGCGCTCGAACATGGCGGCAAAACTTTCCTCTTCAGTTTCCAACTCATCCCTATTTTCGTTATCCATTATTTACCTCTTCACTTAATTATTGCGCTTAGGCACTCATGGAGCATACAGGTGTCCCTACACCCTTGTCAACTACGTTTGCCCCCTATCAGACCTGCACGGATGCCACCATTCCGGCCGGAATTCCTCAGGAAACCAAGAAGAGCTCAATGCAATGACAATAGCGCTCACTAGCTTTGACTTTCAGGAGCCCACAAATGCTGGCTGAGAGACTTTTTATAAGCAAAAAAAGGCTAAAGCTAGCTAATGACAGACAATCCGGGAACGACCGCCTCTATTAAACTGTGATAACATAGGATGCGGTAGAAATCGAACTAGCATAGGGAGGAGCCATGAACCTACCAGCGGCACTGAAAAAAATTTCGGATACCATCTGGGAACTCCCGGTCAGCTACAAAGAGGGGATGCTGGTACCGGCGCGTATCTTTGCAACTGAGAAGCTCATCCAGGAGATGGATGCGGGGGTCTTCGAGCAGGTAAGTAACGTCGCCACCCTTCCGGGCATCCAAAGATACGCCTATTGCATGCCGGACGGCCACTGGGGATACGGCTTCCCGATTGGCGGGGTTGCGGCAATGGATCCGGGCACCGGCGTCATTTCCCCCGGGGGCATCGGCTTTGATATTAACTGCGGCATGCGACTAGTCCTGACAAATTTGACTGCCGATCAGGTGAAGCCGAAGCTGCACCAACTGGTAGACAGGCTCTTCGCCCGGATTCCGACCGGCGTCGGCTGTCACGGCTTCGTCAAGCTGAGCGAGTCGGAGTTCGGTTCTGTGGTGGCGCAGGGCTCGCGCTGGTGTTTGAAAAACGGCTTCGCCACCCAGGACGACCTGGATATGACCGAAGAAGGCGGCTGCTTTTCCGGTGCGGATCCCTCATCCATCAGCGAAAAAGCGATCGAACGCGGCTTCAACCAGCTTGGCACACTTGGCAGCGGCAACCATTATTGCGAGATTCAGGTGGCGCTTCCGGAAAACATCTGGGATGCGGAACGCGCAGCGGCTTTCGGCCTGACCACACCGAACCAGGTGGTGATAATGTTCCATTGCGGCAGCAGGGGATTCGGGCACCAGGTAGCAACGGATTACCTGAAGCTCTTCCTGTCAGTCATGGAGCGCAAATACGGCATCAAGCTGGTGGACCGGGAATTAGCCTGCGCCCCTTTCCACTCCCCGGAAGGACAGGCCTACTTCAGCGCCATGAAATGCGCCGTCAACATGGCCTTTGCCAACCGGCAGGTAATCCTGCACCGGATCAGAGAGGTATTCTCGGATGTCTTTCAATCTTCGCCGGACGACCTCGGCATGCGGATGGTGTATGACGTGGCCCACAACACGGCAAAGCTGGAGAAACATGCGGCAAACGGCCATAAAAAGGAATTCCTGATTCACCGCAAGGGGTCGACGCGCGCCCTCGGACCCGGCGCCTACGGCCTGCCCGAGTGCTACAGCAACACCGGACAACCTGTCATCATCGGAGGTAGCATGGAAACCGGATCTTATCTGCTGGCCGGGATGCAGAGCGGTGCCGACGCCTTCTTCACAACGGCACATGGCAGCGGCAGAACCATGAGCAGGCACCAGGCGAAAAAAAGCTTCCGCGGCGACAAACTGCAACGCGACATGTTGTCCCGTGGAATCTACGTCCGTACCGACTCCTTCGGCGGGCTTGCTGAGGAGGCCGGAGATGCCTACAAGAACATTGACGAAGTGGTAGAAGCGACGGAACTCGCGGGACTGAGCAAAAGAGTGGCGCGCTTGATTCCGATAGGGAATATAAAGGGATGATTGGCTATCAAGTTCAATCCGTTTCAGGAGGTCAACCATGCCATTTGAATATCGCGGAGATATAGCGCATTCGGACGTTGCCTTTAACGCCTGGAGTAACACCTTGGAAGGGCTTTTCAAGGAAGCAGCCCAGGCGACCATGAAGGTCATGGTAGAAGATTTGACAGCCATTCAACCGGCTGAAAAAGTTCAGATAAAGCTGGACGAGACTAACGAGGAGATGCTCCTCTTCGATTTCTTAAACGAGCTCATCTTCTACAAGGATGCCAAGAGGCTGCTACTCCTTCCTGCGCAGCTGACCATCACCAGAGGCGGCGAGGGATGCAGCCTGGAAGCGACGCTACAGGGAGAGGAGATCGATGCCTCGAAGCACAAGCTCGACACCGATGTCAAAGCTGTCACCATGCTCAGGTACTCCGTCACCCAGGTCAAAGAGGGGTGGCGGGCCACGGTGGTCTTGGACGTTTAAACGGATCGGTGGGCTGATGAGAGGGGAGTCGTCAATTGATCGTGCCAGGGTAGAAGTTGGCTTCTTAGCGCTTAGGCAGTCGTTGAATGTGGTAAAGAGGGAATGCTAAGAGAGGCGACCGTGTGGATCAGTAATCTGATTTCAAACTGGAGGGGTTGTCCCGAAAGAGTTCTGGTTTTGATGCGCACTCGAAAGATTAGCGGAGGGAGAAGCGCGGCTCTGCTATATGTTCGCTACGGCAGACTGGGCATCTCCCCGGCCCCCTTAGACGCTCTCTCTTTTTAAATGAAAAACCGCACGCCATGCAGAGGGCCGGAGATACCACGAACCCTCCATGGCGTGCGATTTTTATGTGCTCCAGATGCTCAAGCACTTCCCTCTCTTGAATCCCCACCCGTTCCGAGATCTCTCGGGCAGTAAGTGAATCCTCCATTAGAATCGATGCTATCTCATGGCGCAGCGTATCTGGCCTGTCGGCAGGAATGCTCGGCTGCTTCGGTCGGATCTTCATGTTCAGCCTCGAAGCTGTTGTTATCTCGAACGATGGACAAAGCACAAGCCGCGGTCAGTGACTGGCCGCAGCTTGTGCTCATCTCAGAGAACAGCACCTACCCGGTTACCATAAGATTGTTTACCACCTGGTTAACGCCGAAGGTGTACCAAGCATCGGCCTCAGCAGCCATCTTACTATTCTCGGTCGCAACAGCGCCCTCAAGTGTTACCACGTAATTCTGGCTGCGAATTTTGATCTGCGAGGCATTCACCAGAGGATCTTTCTCAAGAACAAGCCGGATCGAATCAGTCAGCTCGTCGTCGTTATCCTCCATTGGGGGCGACAGCTCGATGCCATTTACCACGTCTCTGCTTCCCGGGACCCACCAGGCAAGCACACCGGCCAGACGTTTGTGGGATATGCTTTCCGCCGCGCCGTTCAGAGTCACAACACCCTCGTTGATATCCACCTCTAGCAAGCGGCTAGGATCTGAGACACGAACCGTCTCCATCGCCTGCTTCACAATGGCCTGGATGGAATAAGAAGCGAAGGCGGACTCGCTGAGGAGGGCATTGCAAATATGGTCGCGGATTTGTCCATCTTCCATGCGCTCTGATGGCATCACGCGAAGCCTATCTACGACACCGGAAACAGGCGATGGCGCAGCAGCAAGTTCGAGCGCGATTTTTTTGGCAGCAATTCCGTCGACCTCACCTGAAAGGGTGATAATGCCGTCAGCGAAAGTCACGTCAATTGCATGGCTGTGCAGGTTCACCCTCGACTCCCGCTCCATCGTGGCTCGGATCGTTCCAACGACCTCTTCTCCTCGTATCATCGTTGTTCCCCCTTTTTTTAATTGGACAGGTCCCGGTAGGACGTTCATGTTCGCCGAGGGCCGCCAACACGGCCTCCCCGGAAGCAGATACTTATTAGAGCAGATTGGCGACGAGAACATTAGACCGTTACAACGGATAGAGTGTATCACGGAGAAAAAAGATGTCGAACAAAGGATAGCGGCCCTACCCTCTTGCTTGGATGTGGAGAAGATGGAGGACAGGGGAGCGCACTGCCGTTAAGTTGACGACAAGGCTAATCCTTGCAAGGGCACAAGCCCCCTCTCCATGACTGGAGGGATGGGGAGAGGGTGAAAAGCCCGTATGAGCCTCACCCTCCCCCCCCCCCCCCCCCCCTCCCATAAAGGGAGGGGGGCGCAGAGCCGGCAAATCCTTAACTTAACGGCAGCGTGTTGGAGCTTCACGATTGAGCTGTTCCCTCAGCCTACAGAGGCAAAGGGGTTGATGTCTGTAGGATGGGGATTAATCATTCGCCCTGGTGATCGACGGCAATGCCGACGATGCCGGCACACGGCGGGCGAATAATGATTCGCCCCCTACAACGCAAAGCGGAGCTTTGCCCAGCGATTGCGTTCCCAAGCTGGAGCTTAGGAACGAGAAACCTCTCACGTTGAGTTAGCAGACGGGCTTCAGCGCACCGACGCTCTTAATAAATCGTGGCGAAGTTGAAACCGACTTTGTGACTATTGAGGGAATTTGACTGCTGCAACGGGGGGAAAAGCCTCCGATACTCCCCTTTTTGAACCAGGGGAGCATCGGCTAAAGCATCGGGTAGAAGTAGAAGCCGGCTAGAGTATCCGGGTAAGGAATGATTTTATCCTGTCGTGCTCCATCTGGTTTGCAAAGAAGTCTTCCGGCGTGCCCTGCGCCACGAATGACCCTGCCTCCATGAAGATAACCCGGTCGGCCATCTCTTTGGCAAACCCCATCTGATGGGTGACGATGATCATGGTCATCCCCTCTTTGCCGAGGGCGCGGATGGTGTCAAAGACCTCGCCGATCAACTCGGGGTCGAGGGCAGATGTGGGTTCATCGAAAAGCATCAGTTTGGGACGCATGGCGAGCGCCCGAGCGATAGCGACCCGCTGCTTCTGGCCGCCGGAGAGCGTTGCCGGATAGACGTCGCGTTTATCGCTGAGACCAACCTTCGACAGCATGTCGAGTGCAATCTCGCGCGCCGCGGCAGTTGACTTCTTCTGCACGGTAAGCGGCCCTTCCATGACGTTGCCAAGCACCGTCATGTGCGGGAAGAGGTTGAAGTGCTGGAATACCATGCCGATCTCGGAACGGAGCGCGCAGATTTTCGCCGGAGTATCAAGATGGCGCCGGCCGTGCTTGTTCTTCAGGTAGCCGATCTCGTTACCCTCGAAAACAATGGCACCGTCCTCGATCTCCTCCAGGAAATTTACCGAGCGGAGCAGCGTTGACTTCCCCGAACCGGAGGGGCCGATGATGACGACGATCTCACCCGGACAGACATCGAGGTCTACGCCATTGACGGCGGTGAGCGCGCCGAAACGCTTGGTGATTCCCTTAAGGCTTAACAGCGGTTGGTTAGCGGTTTTCATAGATACCGGCCCGTATTTCTATCTTCTCGAAGATGAAGGTGAAGATGGTCGTGAAAAGGAGGTAGATGAGAGCCGCGAGGATCAGCGCCGTGATGTTGAAGTAGGCGTTGAACATCTGGTCTGCGGAGCGCATCAGCTCTACCATGGCGATGGTCGATACCAGCGCGGTGTCCTTGATGAGGGCAATGAACTCGTTTCCGATCGGTGGCATCAGCCGCTTGTAGGTCTGCGGTATGATTACCCGGCGCATAGCCTGCCAGTAGGTCATCCCGATTGCCTTCGCCGCCTCCATCTGTCCGTGCTCAATACTCTGAATCCCGCCGCGAATGATCTCTCCCAGATAAGCAGAGTAGTTCAGACCAAGTCCGATTATCGCCGCGGTAAAAGGTTTGAACGTGATGCCGAGTGAGGGAAGGCCGTAGTAGATGAAGAAGAGCTGCAAGAGAAGCGGAGTGCCGCGGAAGAGCCAGATGATGAACCAGCAGAGCGAGGAGACCGGCTTGAAGCTGCTCAAACGTCCCAGCGCGATCAGCAGTCCCCCGAGGGGCGAGATCAGTATGGTGCAGAACACCAGGGTGATGGTCATCACCGATCCCTTGAGAAGCTGCGGTAAAAAGCGCAGGCAATCGTCCAGGAAGGTTACGTAGCCGGGCTGCAGCTCCTTCTGCATCGAGGCCAGGAAGTTCACGGCCTCGCTGTTATCCGGATAGATAGCGAGTACTTCCTGCGCAGACGCACTGGCCGCCTTGAAATCCTCCAGGGCATGATGGAGCCTGGCCACCTGCATCCTGCTTCTTACGAAGGCGCTGTTATCGTCATCCTTGGAGATGGGAATTTTCTGCAGGAGGGTAATGGCGGTCGGCAGATCACCGCTCCCCATGGCATCGTTTGCCTGTTGGAAGATCTGTTCGTGATCCTCGGCATGGGCCATAGGGACAAGAAGGAGGAGCAAGCAAGAAAAAAGCAGGATCGTTTTACAGACCCTGCCGGAAAAAACTTTCATCGGCGTACCTGATTAATTTTGGCTGAAGACGCCCTCCCCCCGTCTGGAGGGGAGGGCAAACAATCGCTATTTTATTTCCACTTCTTCGGGTTGGTGATGTCCTCGCCGAACCATTTCTTGGAGATCTTGCCCATGGTTCCGTCCTTTACCATCGCGTCCAGAGTTTTTTGAACAGCCGCACGCAGTTCGACGTCTTCCTTGCGGAAGGCAACGCCGAAAGGCTCCTTGGTGATGTAGCCGGGAATGACCTGGAACTTGCCGGGACGCTTGGCGATGAAATCGCGGCCGGTGGCATCGTCGATGATCACGGTGTCGAGACGCTTGGACTCAAGATCCAGCAAAGCCTTGGGGTTGTCACTGTACTCGCGAACCTCGGCAGGAGCTACCGGAAGTTTTTTGACGGCCTCAAGCGCTGAGGAACCCTTCTGGACACCTACCGTGGCACCTTTCAGGTCTGCGAGTTTCTTGAACTTCTTCTCGCCGAAACGAACAACTGCAACCTGGCCGTCCATTTTGTAAGGTTTGGTGAAAGCAACTTCTTTCGCGCGCGCCTCGGTGATGGTCATGCCGTTCCAGATGGCGTCGAATTTTTTGGAGTTGAGGGAGTGAATGACGCCGTCCCAAGCGGTCGGCTGCCATTTGATTTTGATTCCCAGTCGCTTGCCTACTTCTTCGGCGGCATCGATATCGAAACCGACCAATTCACCCTTGTCGGTCCTGTAACCCATGGGGGGAAACGCGTCGTCCAGACCGATGGTCATGCTACCCTGGCTCTTCACTCTTTTGAAGGATCCGTCACCAGCAAACGCAGAGACGGTGCAAGCAAGGATCAGCATGCCCGACAACATACCCAAGAACTTTTTCACGTTTAGCTCCTTTTTCCATATCATTATAAGATGTGCTGCCAAAAGAGTTTTGATCTACCGAAACGGTAGTTTGGACCGGCGGATTATTGCAGAATATCGAGCTAGCGTCAAGTGTGGATTAGGGTGGATCTCCTGAAACGGCGAGCTCTCCTTCTCAGGCATCAAAGGCGGCCCTGCAAAGAATGCAGATCAAGGAGTCGAGGGCGCCCCCGGCGTGAGCAGGCGGCCTGGCCCGGTAGCGTATACTATCTTGCTCCGCATTTTACAAATGGGTATAATCCAAACGGTTAGCTTACAATTGCCATCGGAACAACGAGGCTCCAAAATGTGCAAGAAGATCTTCATCGCGGCGACCGGGCAACATTGCGGTAAGACCACAATCAGCCTGTCCCTCATTCACCTGGCCAAGAAGAAGTACGCCAGGGTGGGCTTCATCAAACCGATCGGCCCGAAGCTCTTCATGTTCGACGGCGTCAAGATGGACATGGACGCGGCGCTCATAGCCTCGATTTATGGCCTGGAAGCCGACCGTGCCTTGATGTCGCCGGTGGTGCTGGACAAGGGCTACACCAAAAGATACCTGGCCGGTGAGATCGATCCAGACGCGCCGCTTCAAAGCATTAAGCAGGCATGCAAGGAACTGGAAGAGAAAAATGACTTCCTCATTATAGAAGGATCGGGGCACGGCGGAGTCGGCTCGGTCATCGGAATCAACAACGCGCAGATCGCCAGGGAGTTGGATGCCCCTGTCATCATGGTGGCAAGCGGCGGGATCGGATGCGTCATCGACTCGGTCCAGTTGAACCTCTCCCTGTTCAAGGAAGAAAGTGCCGATGTACGACTCCTCCTGGTGAACAAGCTTCTGCCTGCCAAGCGCACTGAGACGCTGGAGTACCTGCAGAAATTTTTTGGCAGCCGGAAACAGGCGCTAGCCGGGGCCTTCGACTACTCGACAATTTTGGCCAACCCTACTCTCATCGACCTCTCGAACCTGTTGAAGCTTCCGCTTCACGGGGATCAGCAAGGAAAGAGCCGGATCATCAACCACATCCAGCTTGGTGCCGCATCATCCCAGCGCGTGATAGACACCTTGCAGGATTCAACGCTTCTCATCACCACCAGTTCCCGGGATGAGTTGATCGTGACGGCATCCGCCCTCTACAACATCCCCGCCTACCGGCGTAAGCTTGCCGGACTCGTGATTCCAGGGATCGCGCCGATCTCAGCCATCAGCCAGAAGATCCTGGACGACAGCCACATCCCTTACATACGCACTCTACAAACCACCGCTGAGGTTTTCATCACCCTCACCGAGCACGTCTCCAAGATAACCGCCGAAGATCAGGAGAAAATCAGCCATATCAAATCATCGGCAGAGAGCGTCTTTGATTTCAGGGCCATAGACGCAATCGCAAGGTGAGAGAACCAGATTAAGATTAGGGATACAGACTGCGATCAAAAAAGAGGGTGATTGAGAATGGAGCAACTGCCCCACCTCAATCACCCTCTTTTCGTCACGACTCAACCGATTATCGAATTGAATTTCAACTTATCATCAGTTTCCGTACAAGTTTAATGGGTAGTCGCCAACTCCACCTGAAAAGATTCTCGGTCCCAAGCTCCAGCTTGGGAATGCAATCGCCGGCAAAGCTCCAGCTTTGAGTTGTTGAAGCGGAGCCTCCCGTGCCATTTACGTTCCCAAGCTAGCGCTTGGGAACGAGATTGTCCTTAACCTTAATCTTTATCTCAATCTGATTTTTCTAATCTGATTTAGAACTGCTCCACAACCGCATCATAGATGCCAAAGGGCGTCGACTCCACCACCAGCACAGGCTTGCCGAGTTCCCGTTCCAGATCCTCCACGGTCAAATCGTCCAGAAACACCCCCTCGCCCTCTTTCATCATGACGTCCGGAATCAGTATCAGCTTTCCAAGCTCCATCCCCTGTAGGGCGGTGATGATATCACTGCCGCAGACAAGACCGGTTACGGTGACCGTCGGGCCAAACAGCTTGTTCTGCACCGGCACCGGTGTGATCGAGGCACCGGTCACCTCCGACAGGCGTTCCAGAAAATCAGCAAGGAACCGATAGGGTGATTCCCCGGTGACGACGGTGACACTGGTATCCCCCAGATGCTCGGCCTCCTCCAACACCTGCTCGGCTTCCGATAAAAAAAGCGGGATCATCCCGACACCGTTCTCCAGTTGCGGCAGGTCGCCGTACTCTTCCAGTGGCGGGAAAGGGATCTGCCCCTTGATATAGAACTCGTCGGCGAGAAACAGGAACGGCTCACCCAACCGCTCTGCCAGAGCCTTAGCTTTAGCCCCCCACTCTGCAACGAAGGAAGCGGCAAACTCTTCGGTCAGCGGGGTGAGCGCGGGGAGTTTGGCGCGATGAGACGTGAGCCCAACCGGCACTACGGCAAGAGAGGCGACGAATGGATGCATCTGCGCCAGATCCTCGACTGTGCGTGCGAACGCGTCGCCATCGTTTAATCCCGGACAGAGTACGATCTGGGTGTGCATGGTGATCCGTGCCTCGGCCAATTCCTTCATGACATCGAGGATCGGCAGAATTCCGCTCTTGCCAAGCAACTGCTCCCTTAAAGCGGAGTCGGTGGCATGAACGGAAATGTAGAGCGGCGACAGTCGCTGCGACTTGATCCTCTCCAACTCTGCGGTACCGATGTTGGCTAGCGTCACGTAATTGCCGTAAAGAAAGGAGAGCCGGTAGTCCTCGTCCTTCACGTAAAGCGGGCTTCGCAACCCTTTGGGGAGCTGATGCACGAAACAGAAAACGCATTTATTGCCACAACGAGCAGGCGCGGGCGCCTCAAAGCTAAGACCTAGCGACTCACCTTCCTCGCGCTCCACCTCGAGTTCCCAGAGATCGCCATCGGCCTTCTCCAACTCGAGCACGAGGAGGTCATCCGCCCCGAAATAGTTGTAATCAATGACGTCGCGCAGAGGATGCCCGTTCACAGAGATGAGCTTATCTCCCGGCTCGATCTCTAACTCCTGTGCAATGCTTCCCGGCATAACTCTGTCGACGATGAGACCTGACATCAAACTTCCTCCTGATTTCGCGTCCTTCCAGCAGTGACGCGTGTACAACTTCGAAATGGCGCGGACGGGCCGACCGCTTACGCATGAACCATAGGTGGTCCAACCGAATTGGATCTGGTGGCAAAAACCAATGATATGGGTAGAAGGAGGAGTTTGGCAATAGATAAAAAAGACAGCCGGCTCAATACCACGCCGGCTGTAAGGGGGACGCAACGTTTCTTCTTTGGATTTTCAGCGAGGCAGGGGCAATGATGCTTGCCCCTGGTACATCATTGTTAGCTTACTGGTGCAGGCGGAAAACGCCATCTACGGAGGTAATGCTGCAAATAGCATGCTTATAGATGAGGATATCTCCGTGAACTTCCATGAGTACCGAAAAGTTATCAAAAGACTTGATATGTCCTTCCAGCTTTTCACCCGACATGAGCTGCACCAACACCTTCACTCGCTCCTTGCGGGACTGATTGAGGTACTGATCCTGGATGTTAAAAGGCGTTTTCGGCATGATTCCGCTCCTTTACGCAAAAAATTCAATCACATGTGCAAGGATATTAGCAAAACTCTCAGGATATTCAAGCCAATAAATTTCATTTTCCTTGCTAAACCAAGTCATTTGTCGTTTGGCATAGCGCCTGGAGTCACGCTTTATGAGAGTAACTGCCTCATCTAGCGTTATTTCTCCTGCCAGATGGGCGAAAATCTCTTTATAGCCGATGGAACGCATTGACTTCATTTCGAGGTTGTATCCTGAAGCGACCAGCGAGCGAACCTCCTCGACCAGACCATCCCGCAGCATCTGCTCGACGCGGCGGTCGATGCGCCCGTACAGCTCCTGCCGCTCCACCTTGATCGCCATCTTCAGTGCGTCGTAATAGGCGCCGGAGAATGCATGCTCGGAGCGAAAGGCTGAGATCGGACGACCGGTCTGGCTGAATACCTCAAGGGCACGGGTGATGCGCACCCGATCATTTTGGTGCAGGCGGGATGCGGTATCCGGATCGACCAGAAAAAGGCGCTGTAGCAGTTCCTCCCCCGGCACCTCAGCGAACTGCTTGCGAAGTTCCGGGTCGCCTGTGGGAGAATCGACCAGACCTTCAAGGAGCGCGCGTATATAGAGCCCGGTGCCGCCGACAACGATCGGCTTCATCCCCCGGCTCTTGATATCAGCGATGGCTGCAGCAGCTTCACGCCGGAAGTCAGAGGCGGTGAAGTTCTGCTCCGGAGAGATAATATCGAGCAGATGATGCGGCACGCGGGCGCGCTCCTCCGCCGACGGCTTTGCGGTACCGATGTCCATGCCGCGGTAAATCTGCATCGAGTCCGCGTTCACGATCTCCCCGCCGACCTGCTCTGCAAGTCTCACAGCCAGGTCGCTCTTGCCGGACCCGGTGGGACCGCCGATAACGAGGATTTTGATCTTCTTTTCAGTCATAGCACCAACTTTTAGTTGTAATTGCTTTGATTCGAAGAGTCGTAGAATCGTAGGTTGAGTTAGCGAAGCGTAACCCAACATTTCTTCGATACCACATCGTCGTCCCCGTTCGACACATCATCGATTGGAGCCGTCGGGTTACGCCCTACGGGCTAACCCGACCTACGCTGCACAAGCCCCCTCTCCCTTGATGGGAGAGGGTGAAAAGCCATCTGAGCCTCATCCTCCCCGCTACCCCCTCCCATAAAGGGAGGGGGAGCGAATGGCCTTAGTTATCTGCAGGGGGGCTCGGGAGAGGGGGCGAATCCGCTAGAATTTATATCAAACTCTCTTGAACATCTTTTCTATCTCTGCCAGCGTGATGCTTTGCATTACCGGTCTACCGTGCGGGCAGTTGCTGGAAAAGTCGGTTTCATCCATTTGGCTGAAAAGCGCCGTTATCTCCTGATGCGTGAGCGTCCGACGACCTCGCACCACGCTGTGGCAAGCAATCCGGGCCAGAATATCTTCCTGAATATCTGTAAAGGTCCGGCTCCTGCTGAGGCTTGCCAGCTCCTCCAGAATATCCCGGATGGTGCGCAGATAATCGGTTGTGGCCAAAAGTTGCGGCACGCCCTTTAAAAGCCAGGTGTTGCCGCCAAATTCCTCCAGTCCGAAACCGAGATGTGCCAGTTCCCCCTGGTGCTCCAGCAGAACTGCCGATTCCCTGAAAGAAAGCTCCATGGTCTCCGGGAATAAAAGCCCCTGGCTGTCCACCTCTTTGCCGGCAAACTCCGACTTTAACTTTTCAAAGGCGACCCGCTCATGGGCTGCATGCTGGTCGATGAGAACAAGGTCGGTCCCCTTTTGACATAGGATATAGGAAGCATTGAACTGCCCTATCACTGAGAGTGAGGAGAAATAGCCTCGCTCGGCAGGCTCTGGACTGTGGATCTCTAAAGCGCCCTCCCCTTCAAGGGAAGCGTCACGCTGGGAATGGGGTTTTTGCAATTCATTTCCCAGCAACTCGGCCGCCCCATGCGCCCCCGTCCCCCTTTGCTCACCGGTAAAGGGAGAGGGTGCATGGACAACATCTTGCTGGAAGGGAGAGGGAGTATTCGCTACCTTCCGCTGAAACGGGGAGGAACTATAGGTATGCATCGATGGTTGGGGGCGCGGTTGATAATCAACCAGCAATTCCCTCACCTCGGCAACCCTTGCCGCACTCACACTGGAGGGAGTTGCCCCGGAAGCTAGCTTCGTGTCGGCATGATCTGCCGGCTTCGCTATCTCACTCGTCTGGAACGGCGCCGCCCTGGGAACTGCCGCCCTTTCCGGCGCGGTCAGCGCTCCGCTTTTATGGCCGGCTTTAAGCCACGGGGTCTCCTTCAGCACAGACTCTACCGCACTCTGAATTACGTCGTGCACCCTCCCCTGCTCGCGGAAACGGACCTCGTGCTTGGTCGGATGCACATTGACATCGACCTCACCCGGTGCAATTTCGATGAACACGGCAACAATTGGATAACGCCCGCGCTCCAGGAAGTTCCGGTAGGCCTGAAGGATCGCGTGCTGCACCACCTTGTCTTTGATGAAGCGACCGTTTATGTAGGTGTACAGATGACTCGCCGCACTCCTGCTGCACTCCGGCGCCGCAACAAGCCCCGTCACCTTCAGTCCACCGGCATCCTGGTAGGAGACCGGATAAAGCGAGGCTGCAATGGGGCGGCCCAGCATGGTGGCAACCCGCTCTTTGAGATCCGTATCAAGCGCGCGGAACACGAGCTTGCCGTCCTGCAAATAGGAAAATCGGACATCGGGCCTGGAGATAGCAAGCCGGGTCAGGAGTTCTCCAACATGCCCCCCCTCGGTCTCGGCACTTTTCATGAACTTGAGCCGCGCCGGGGTGTTGAAGAAGAGGTTCCTGATGGCGATAACGGTACCGGCCGCCATGCCGCATCCCTTCACCTCTTTGATCCGCCCACCCTCTACGTAGATCTCCGTCCCTTCCACGGTGTCGCTGGTCCGGGTGGAGATGGTTAGACGGGAAACGGAAGAGATCGAGGGTAGAGCTTCGCCACGGAAGCCGAGGGTCGAGAGAGAGAAGAGATCTTCATCGCAGGCAATCTTGCTGGTTGCGTGACGCTCAAGGGATAAAAGGGCATCGTCGCGGGACATGCCCGAACCGGTGTCGGAAACCTTGATGAGCCTTCTGCCGCCAGACTCGATTTCAACGACAACCTCTTTGGAGCCCGCATCGAGAGCGTTCTCCACCAGTTCCTTAGCCACTGAGGCAGGTCGTTCCACCACCTCACCTGCTGCGATTTTATTGGTCAGATTTTCCGGGAGTATTCTTATACTTGTTGCCAAAAGATAACCTCATTGCAGTTGCAGTAAACGCGTGAGCCAACATACCTTAAGCGCCTGTCTTTTGTAAATCCTAGATTGCGTCTGCGCCATAGCGGCCGCGGGCTTTTCTCCTCACCCTGGCGGCCTCCCACCAGTGGAGACGGTCAACTCAACCGTCAGGGGAGTGGAGAGCCTACGGCAGAGCTGAGCTTAATCGGACAAAGAAACTCCCTCCCCTTCAAGGGGAGGGCTGGAGTGGGGATAGGGTTTATTCCGGGACCAAAACGACCCATCCCCCTCCTGACCTCCCCCTTGAAAGGGGGAAGAACGTGAACGGAAGATCGACGTTAATCTGGCAAGTTAACTTGAGCGGGGGCTGGGGAGGTTGCAAGAGTTTGTTTTCCCAGTTCCTTATGCTTTTTTTGCTGGTAGCGTGCAGGCCCCTTGTTCATTGCAGGCAAAACAAAGAGTGCTATAAAGTAGAGGATGAAATTTACCTCATACATAGCCGGTTGCCTCATTGCATTGTTTCTCCTCTCCGGCATACTCGCCTACCCCGCTGATGCAGCCAGTTCCCCCTTCGCTAATCCACCATCCTCATACCTCTTGCTGGTTAACGGGCAAACTTATCGTCAAAAAAGTTCCAATACGCGCCGTGCACCCGCGAGCCTCACCAAGATCATGACAGCACTTATAGTCATGGAAGAACTGGATATGGACGAGGTGGTTACGGTTAGTCGCGGCGCCGCCCGGGAGACCGGCAGCAGAATAGGGCTAAGGCGCGGTGAGCGCCTAACGGTCCGGGATCTTTTAGCTGCCACGCTGATGAGGTCTGCCAACGACGCCTGCCGCGCCCTGGCGGATCATGCGGCAGGGAGCCAAAAGGCGTTCGTGGCTAAAATGAATGCCCGGGCGCGACGCCTCCATCTCAAAAATACCCGTTTCACCAATGCCAGCGGCCATGACAACGCCGGGCTGTATTCGACCGCCCATGATCTGGCAGTTCTCACCGAATGCGCGCTTCGCATCCCGCTCTTCAAAGAGTTGATAGCCCGGCGTAGCCTCCGCATAACTACGTTGAATGGTCGCAGGTCATATAATGTGAGGAATATAAACAGGCTGATTGGCAGTTATCCCGGTGCGCTTGGGGTCAAAACCGGCACTACCTCAAATGCCGGACAATGCCTGGTGGCCCTCGCCCAGCGCGGCGACCGTAAGGTGCTCCTCGTGATCATGCACGCACGGAACAGGTGGCGCACCGCCCCGGCCATGCTCGATGCAGCCTTTGCAGCAAGTTCGGCCACAATAGCTAATAGCAAGGCTTACGAGATGGAAGAGGACACTTCCACAGCAAATGAGAGCGAGATGCTACCAGTTGCTTCGGCAGCAACTGATGCCGGCAGCAAGTTACGACCAGCAAGTTCTACAGCAATTGATAGCAGCCGCAATAAGATACAACCGACTAATCCAACCGCAGTAGAAACAACCGACAAAATACAACCGACGACTTCGACTGCCGTAGACAGAAACAGCAAGATTCAGCCGACACGGGAGCTCAGATGAAGCATTACCGCAAGGAACTCTGGTTTCAGATCAAGACGAGGCGCGGCTTCGTGAACATCACCAACGACCTGAAAAGCTCGCTCGGAGAAAGCGGCATCCAGGAAGGGCTGTTGCTCTGCAACGCCATGCACATCACCGCAAGCGTTTTCATAAACGACGACGAGTCGGGGCTGCATCAGGATTTCGAACAGTGGCTCGAAGGTCTGGCGCCCGAGAAGCCGCATTCGCGCTACCGCCACAACACAGGCGAAGATAACGGCGACGCCCATCTGAAGAGGACCATCATGGGGCGTGAAGTCGTCGTGGCGATAACCGGCGGAAAGCTCGATCTCGGCCCATGGGAGCAGGTCTTCTACGGAGAGTTCGACGGGATGCGCAGAAAGCGCGTACTGATCAAGATCATAGGCGAATGAGATATCCTCCGGCAGGCCGGCCCTTCGGCGTCGGCCTGTTGCTGCTGCTTTTGCTGTCCCTCACCCCTTTTCAAACAGCAGCCTCACCAGGTTGCCCCACCACCGCCTCTTCAACCACCAAACAGCGCATGGCCCATCTGGCAGAAGAGATCCGGTTCCACAACGATCTCTACTACAAGAGCTTTCGCCCAGTAATAAGTGACGCGGATTACGACCGGCTCTTTGCGGAACTGCTTCAGTTGGAGCAGTGCTTCCCGGCCCTTGCCGCCGCCGACTCCCCGACCAGCAGTGTCGCAAAGGATTCCGGCGCTAATGGTTCCTCTCTGCGGCATGAGCGCCCGATGCTGAGCCTCAACTCGTCAACGAGTCTCGTAGCAGTTGAGGCTCTTCTGCATAGGGCGGCGGCCACGCAGATCAAGCCAAGGCTGCTGGTGCAGCCCAAGGTGGATGGACTGCCGGTGGAATTGATATACCGTTCCGGTCGCCTAGTCTCGGCAGCAACGCGCGGGGATGGCCATCTTGGCGCCGATGTGACAGAGCGGATCAAGACGATCCCGGGAATTCCCTTGCAGCTGACCGGCGCATTTCCGCCCAGGGTGACGGTACGGGGCGAGATTTATGCGGATCGGGGTCTTATAGCAAAAGCGGCTGGCAGGGGTATGAAGGGATATGCAACTCCGCGCCATTTTGCCGCAGCCGCGCTCAAGGCGAAGCACCCTGTCCCCCTCGCGGTGGCAGCCCTGCGTCTGTTCCCTTTTGAGTTGGTCAATGCAGAACAGAGCGCGGTTGCAGCCACGGATCTGGCGGCACTTGGCATGCTAGCAGTTTGGGGTTTCCCGGTCCGGCTTGACCTCACACTCCAGGCTCAAGACCTGGACGAGATTCGAGCAGCTTACCAGACATACCTGGCTCAACGCGGGGTACAACCGTTTGCAGCGGATGGTATCGTGGTCAAGATTGACGATCTCTCCCTGCGCCGCACTCTTGGCGAAGGCTCCAGAGCTCCATTGTGGGCGGCGGCCTGGAAATTTCCGCCGGAAACGGCCCGAACCGCGGTGCGAGAGATTCGCTGGAAAGCAGGCCGCACCGGTCACCGTACCCCCGTGGCCGAAGTCGATCCGGTAATGCTAGGTGGTGTTCTGGTAAGACGCGTCACGCTGCACAACTCCCAAACGGCCCAGCGCCTTTGCATCGCAGCAGGTGATCGGGTGGAAATCGCATTGGTGGGAGACATCATTCCACAGGTGCAGGAAGTACAAAGGCAGGATGGCAGTGCTGCCTGCCCGGACAGCGCATCAGGCGGAACCGCAGCAGAATCAGGGATGGCAGCTTGCTTGAGCGACACACCCGGCTGCAGAGAGCATTTTCTGGCGAGGGCAGTGCATTTCGTTTCCCGGGCCGGATTGAACGTCCCCGGTCTCGGTCCGGGCCGCCTGCGCAAGCTGATCGCATCGGGGCTGGTGCACGATCTCCCCTCCCTGTTGCGACTAAAGACAGAGGAAGTGGCAACCGTCAGCGGCTTCACACCCCAGTCGGCGCAGCGCCTCACCGAAGCGCTCAAGCAGGTGGGTCGACCAGAGCAAATTCAACTGCTGAAAGCGCTCGGCATCCCGGGCATAGGGCCGGTCGCGGCAAAACGGCTGGTAAAGGAATTCGGCACACTGGATGAGTTGCTTTCATCGCCGGATGAGCGGCAGGACGGCGGGGTGGCGGCGCAAAAGGTGAGAAAATTCTTTCAGACGCCACAGGGGCAGGAATTACTGAGAGGACTCCGCGAAGTGAATCTGCTTTAGAGTTTGCTAAGAGCCGCCCACGCCGCTGGGGCGGCCCTAGATCAGAAAGTAACTCCTGCATGCCGTCATGCCCGTTCCCCATCCCTACCCTGTTCCACCCCTTGAAGGGGAGGGGACTTTGTGGCTCCTCCTCCTTCAAGGGGGAGGTTGGGAGGGGAGTGGGTGTGGAAGTAGATTTATGTCGTATCAGGTAGTTACGGCCAAGTTACTCAGGAGCGGTTACAATTTACGAGCCCGTTGCTCGAACCAACGTGGTAGACAGAAATTTGACTACTATTTAATACATAGGCCTCATCGATTCAAGAATCGCATCCCAGATCTTGAGCTTCTCTTCCAGTTCGCCGTCGGGGGATTCCATACGAAGAGCAATCTCCGGATACTCTCCGGAGTCTTTCTTCCCCGCATAGCGCCACCCGAAGCTGATTGCCGTTCGATGACTGTCGGTCATCCTATCGACTTCCTCCTCACCATCAAATCCAGCTATTGTTCGTTTCCGGGATCGGATCCTGTCGATGTGTATACCTGTGGCGTATCCCGTTGCTATGACTGCAGCGGTCCGTGCTAACAGTCCTTCATCTTTTGGCTCATCGGTGTGTGTTACTGTCATCTCTATCTCCAGTTTTAAACCTAAAGGATGCCCCTCGAATCGGGCGTTTGTGCTCTCTCTAATTTTGTACGGAAGGTGAATCGCGCCGTACTCAAGAAAAAATATTCCAGGTTGAGAAACTGGCTCAACAGTTGAGTGCGTTATTGTAGAGTATGCATTTACAATGTTTTTCATAGCTGCATAAATCTTAACAATGTTCTCCTCACTGTTTTTCCCGCTACGCATTTTAACCCAAATACCAGCTTTGCCTGAATCCATTAGCAGATCCAATTTTATTTGATCGCCAAGATAGTCACTATAATATAAAACGCCTTTCGACCAATAATTAACTCCTGTGAAATCTATCGTTTTTATAACCCGACTCACTGCTGTCCCATAGCTTTCAAAGCAGCGCCAGCTGTGGGTTTGGCGTAATTTGAGGTGGTCGAAATAGGTGTTCCAGATTCCGACGCTCGAACAAATTCAT
>Ga0209317_1001218_pt1 | contig 23918 bp, 15 predicted proteins | sample RifGroB2_FD_183994 | JGI IMG/M metagenome (GOLD analysis project Ga0209317, IMG submission 183994) | Soil microbial communities from Rifle, Colorado, USA - Groundwater B2 (SPAdes) (version 2) | ecosystem: Environmental > Terrestrial > Soil > Unclassified | place: Rifle, Colorado | collected...
CGCCGGGCAGCAGCATGCCTTGGAAATGAAGCGGCGCCTGCATAAGGCCAGGGTGCACGGGGTGGCTGCCGTCAGGGAGGTCGAGGCGCTTCTCGGTGAGATCGAGGAGGCGGATGCGGGGATAGTAATCGAGCTCTTTCTTGGCTACCGCGCCGTCCAGGGGTGGGGCGAGATGATCGATCTTGTGCAGCGCATGCCAGCCGCGCTTGCCGGCACGGTCCTGGTGCAGGAGCAGCTGGGTCTCGCCCTCAACTGGGCGGGGCGCGGCGAGGATGCGGAAGAGGTGCTGCGCGGGCTGATCTCCCGGCGCGGGGCGAACAGCGAGAGCTACGGCATCCTGGGACGGGTCCTGAAGGATCGATGGGAGAGGGCGCAGGAAAAAGGGGAGACGGCGCAGGCCAAGGAGTTGCTGCATAAGGCGGCGACCGCCTACCTGAAGGGGTTCGAGGCCGACTGGCGCAACACCTATCCCGGGGTGAACGCCGTGACGCTGATGGAATTGAAGGAGCCGGCCGATCCGCGCCGGCGGGAAATCCTGCCGGTGGTGCACTACGCCGTCGAGCAGCGCATCAGGTCCGGTGCCGCCGATTACTGGGACTACGCCACCTTGCTAGAGCTGGCGGCGCTCGCCTGCGACGAGGCGAAGGGGGTCGATGCGCTGGCGCGCTGCCTGGCGCGGGTGCGCGAATCGTGGGAGCCGGAGACCACGGCCCGGGACCTGCGTCTGATCCGCGAAGCCCGTCAGCGGCGCGGCGCCGACTGCCCAGCCTTTGCGGACCACGCGGAAGCGGAGCTTTTGAAGGCTGCCGCGCGCGGCACCGCGCGCCCCTGAATTGCCTGCTCCGGCTACTTGCCGAAGGCCATCAGGAATTGCGGCAGCATCAAGGGGGCATCGCATCTGATGGCGCCCCCCAGAAAGTCCATGATCCCCGGCCGGTATCCGTCATACCAGATCTTACTGAACATATCAGCACTGGTCCTGCAGGAACAGTCCACTCTCTCCACGGCTGCATCTTTCTCTACCGCATAGGATTGCGCGTCTATTGTTACTGTTATTGCCATTCCATCAAGAGTGAAACTGAAGGAAGTCACCTCCGTAAAAACGCCCTTCCTGAATAAAGACCCCATCTCCGCTATAATCGCCTCTAGCATCTGTAACTCCTCAGTGGTGTTTGACCCTGCCCGCCGTGAAAAAAATCGCTCTAACAGAAAACCCGTGTCAAAAGCGGAGAAGCTTGCCGGAGCCGGCGATTGAGAGGCGAGGCGGGAAGCGAGATATTATTTTGGCAATCGGGTTGTGTAAAAAGGAGTGCGGGATAATATTGATGATCGTTCCTTATGTCAAATGGATTCCTGACTCAGCTGTTGTTGCCCCCTGCAAAGACCGGAATTAACCATATCCGGACGGCTTTCAGTCACAAAGGGAACAGGGAGACTCTGCAAACTTGACATCGGCGTTAAGTATATACTATCCTTAATCTAACGGCGAAGTCTCTCTTTTTCAGTCATTGCCTGTCCTTATGCGGGGGGTCCCATCATGGAAAATCTGCCTTATAAGTCCGTACCCGATATGCTGCGTCAAAATGCGGCACGTTTCGACCCAAAGCCTGCCGTCAAATTCAGAAAGCAGGGGAATTGGGTCACTCTTACCTATGCGCAGTTCTACGATCGCGCCCTCATGGTCGCGCGCGGCCTGCGCAAGTTGCAGATCGAGCCCGGAGACAAGGTCGCCATCCTGTCCGAGAACCGCGCCGGCTGGATCATAGCGGACATGGGAATCCTTTGTGCGGGAGCTGTCACCGTACCGGTCTACCCGACCAATACCCCTGAGCAGATCGAATATATGCTGAACCACTCCGATGCGCGTATCGTCTTCATATCCAGCAGGACGCAGTACCGGAAGCTGCTCAAAATCAAGGACGCCATCCCCATGGTGCGGCTCGTGGTCTCTTTCGAGCGCTTCCTCGGAGAGCCCTCGCTGCCGTTGACCACCCTGTACCAGCTTTCCGAGATCGACGACCCGATCCTGGATGAGGAGAGAAATGAACTGGAGTCGATCATCGGCTCGATCAACCCCGAGGATCTGATGACCCTCATCTACACATCCGGAACCACAGGACCCCCAAAAGGGGTGATGCTCTCCCACTACAACGTGCTTTTCGATGTCTGGGCCACCGTTCAAAAGGCCGGGGTGGTGGATCAGGACGAGGTGTTTTTGAGCTTTCTGCCTTTAAGCCACGTGCTGGAGAGGACTGTCGGATACTACCTCCCCATCACCTGCGGCGGGATGATCGCTTTCGCGGACAGCATCGAGAAGATCGCGGAAAACATGATAGAGGTGCAGCCCACCATCATGGTGTGCGTTCCCAGGCTGTTCGAGAAGATCCATTCGCGCATCTTCGAGCACGTGCACCAGCTCACGCTTTTCAAGAGAAAGCTGTTCCGCAACGCGCTTTCCGTCGGAGAGAGGTACCTGTATGCGAGGTACATCAATAAGGACCTCTCCCCCTGGCTCAGGTTCCAGTACGCCCTGGCGGACCGGGTCATTTTCAGCAAGCTGCGCCTGCGCTTCGGCGGCAAAATGAAGTTCTGCTGCAGCGGCGGGGCGCCCTTGGACAAGAACATCAACGAGTTCTTCTGGATCATAGGGGTCCCGATCGTGGAGGGGTACGGTCTTACCGAGACGAGCCCCGTGGTCTGCAACAACAACTTCGAGGAACTCCGCTTCGGTTCCGTCGGCACGCCGCTTGAGTCCACCGAGATCGCCATCGCCGAGGACGGGGAGATCCTGCTCAAGGGGCCGCAGGTGATGCTTGGTTACTACAAGGATGACAGCGCCACCAAGGAGGCAATGACGGACGGCTGGCTCAAGACCGGCGACATCGGTCGTCTCGAGGGGCGCTTTCTCTTCATAACGGACCGGAAGAAGGAGCTCATCATCACGGCGGCCGGCAAGAACATCGCGCCCCAGCCGATCGAGAACCTGCTGAAGCGGGACAAATACATCTCGCAGGCGTTTGTCTACGGCGACCGCAGACCATACCTTACCGCGCTCCTCGTGCCGACCATCGAGCGGCTTTTGGAGTTCGCCCGGGAAAAGGGGATCAACTACCACGATCCGGAAGACCTGGTGGTGCATGAGCCGGTCCTGGATCTTTACCGGCAGCGGGTCGAGGAGATCAACGGCACCCTTGCCCCCTACGAGACCATCAAGAAGTTCGTGCTGTTGCCTCGGGATTTCACCATAGAGGCGGGGGAGCTCACGCCGACCTTGAAGCCTAAGCGCCGGGTGATCTGGGAGAACTACAAGGAAAAGATAGAGCGGATGTACACCGTCGACGAACATTGAGCCCAAGGCTCTCCACGCGGTGCCGCAACGATTTGAGCCGTAGAGAACCGGGAGGATGCGATGAAACAGATCAACAGGGTTGCAGTCCTTGGGGCGGGCGTCATGGGAGCCGCCATCGCCGGACACCTCGCCAACGCCGGCATCGATGTCCTGCTGCTCGACGTGGTGCCGGGGGAGTTGACCGACGCCGAGATGGCGGCCGGGCTCGGCCTCGGCGCGCGTCAGGTCAGGGACAGGATCGCGGCCCGGGGCGTGGCGGGGCTCGCCAAGATGAAACCGGCGCCACTTTATGCGCCGGGCTACGCCGACTGCATCGAGGTCGGCAACTTCGAGGATGACAGCTCCAGGCTGAAAGAGTGCGACTGGGTCATCGAGGTCGTGCTGGAGAACCTGGAGATAAAGAAGCGGCTCTTCACGGACAAGGTGGTGCCCAACCTGAAGGAGGGGGCGATTCTCTCCACCAACACCAGCGGCCTTTCGGTTAACGATCTGGCGCGGGTGCTCCCCGAGGAGGTGAGGCGGCGCTTCATGGTGACCCACTTCTTCAACCCGCCCCGCTACATGCGCCTGATGGAGATGGTGCCGTGCGCCGACACCGACCCCAAGATCCTGAATGAGATGGCCGGCTTCCTGGCAAGGCGGCTCGGCAAGGGGGTGGTCCATGCCAAGGACACCCCGAACTTCATCGCCAACCGCATCGGCACCTATGCCGGAGCCGCGACCTACAGGCACATGTTGGAGATGGGGCTCACCGTGGAGGAGGTCGACGCCATCACGGGTCCCGCCATGGCGCGCCCGAAGACCGCCACCTTCGCCCTGTGGGATCTGGTCGGCATCGACACCGTGGTGCGCGTCATCGACAACAGCTACCGGCTGCTCTCGGACGATGAGGAGCGCGACCTCTTCCAGGTCCCCGAGAGCACCAGGCAGATGGTCGCCGCGGGTCTTACCGGCAAGAAGGCGGGAAAAGGGTTCTACAAAAGGGAGACGGTCGACGGGGCGAGCGTAAAGTTCTACTACGACTACCAAAGCGGCGGCTACCAGCCGCTGGTCTTCCCCAAATTCACCTCGGTGAGCGCGACCAGGCAGATCGACGACCCGGGCCTGCGGGTGAAGACGCTTCTGGAGGGTTCAGACAAGGCGGCGCAGTTCGCCTGGAGGACGCTGCGCGACGCCCTGATCTACGCGGCCAAGCGGATCCCCGAGATCGCGGACGATGTCGTCAACGTGGATAACGCCATGAAATGGGGCTACAACTGGGAGCTCGGTCCCTTCGAGATCCTGGACGCCCTGGGGGTCGCCCGTTTCGTGCAGCGCGCCGAAGGAGACGGCGTGGCGATCCCGGAATTCCTCAGGGAGGTGGAGCGCTTCTACAAGGTCGAAGGGGGCAGGAGGTACTACTACGCTGTCGCGGACAGGGTTTTCAGGGAGATCCAGGCGCCTGCCGAGAGGGTTTCCCTCTCGCTTTTGAAAAGCGCCGGCGCGGTGGCGGACAAAAACAGCGCCGCCTCCGTCATCGACATCGGCGATGGCGTCTTCTGCCTGGAATTCCATTCGAAGATGAACAGCATCGGCCCCGAAACGCTCGCCATGATTCACAAGGGGATTCGACGGGCAGAGGCGGACGGCATCGGGCTGGTAATAGCCAACGAGGGGACCGCGTTCTCCGTCGGGGCGAACCTGATGCTGGTCGCCATGGCCATCGCCGAGGGGGGCTGGGACGAGCTGGCCCTGAGCGTCAAGGCGTTCCAGAGGGCGATGATGGCGATCAAGTACTCGAAGATTCCGGTGGTCGCCGCTCCGCACAACCTGGTCATGGGGGGCGGCTGCGAGACCTGCCTCCATGCCGACGCCATCAACGCGCACGCCGAGACCTACATGGGGCTGGTCGAGATCGGCGTCGGCCTGATACCGGCAGGAGGCGGCACCAAGGAGATGGCGATCCGCGCCATAAGGCTGGCAGAGGAGAACGGGGCCGACGTGACGCCGTTCATCCTCAAGAACTACCAGAACATCGCCATGGCCAAGGTGAGCAGTTCGGCCGCCGAACTGTCAGCCATGGGGCTGATGCGCCAGGGCGACAGCGTCACCCTCGGCATCGACAGGCGCATCCATGATGCCAAGCTGAAGGCGGTAGCCCTGGCAGCGAACTACCGCCCCAGCCGGCCCGCCACGGGACTAAAGGCGCCGGGACGCGGTGTCGCCGCGAGCATCAAGGGCCAGCTCTGGAACCTGGAGCAGGGGGGCTTCATCTCAAGCCACGACCGCTATCTCGCCTCCGGCATCGCCGACGTCATCACCGGGGGAGACCTCCCCGGCGGCACCCTGATCACCGAGGAGTATCTGCTCGATCTGGAGCGCGAGACCTTTCTCAGGTTCTGCGGCCAGAAGAAGAGCGCCGAACGGATACAGCACATGCTGAAAAAGGGGAAGCCTCTGCGCAACTAATCAAGCGGCGGCATTGCCCTGGCGCGTTCGTTGACCGCACGCCCCCTGTAGGAGCGGCATTCCCGCCGCGATTCATCGCAAGCGGCAATCGAGCCGGTAACGGGCGGTTGCCACGGAAGTAAGCACGGAGGATCAAGTCATGGCAGACGCATATATAGTCGCCGCCTACCGCACCCCGGGAACCAAGGCGAACAAGGGAAAGCTAAGGGACGTGCGCCCGGACGACCTCGCCGCCGCAGCCATCAGGGGGTTGCTGGAGAGGACCGGCCTCGACCCGCGCGAGCTTGAGGATATCATCATGGGGTGCGCCTTCCCTGAAGCGGAGCAGGGGATGAACGTGGCGCGCATCGCGGCGTTCAAGGCGGGGATCCCCTACCAGGTCCCCTGCCAGACCGTGAACCGCTTCTGCTCCTCCGGGCTGCAGACCATCGCCTCGGCCGCGGAGCGGATCATGGCGGGGTTTGCCGACTGCATCATCGCAGGCGGCACCGAGAGCATGTCGATGATCCCGATGGGCGGCAACAAGTTCAGCGCCAACCCCGGGCTTATCGGCTCCTGGCCCGAGAGCTACGCCTCCATGGGGATCACCGCGGAACTAATGGTGCAGAAGTACACCGTCTCCCGCGAGGATCAGGACGCCTTTGCCGCGGCGAGCCATCAAAAGGCCGCGCAGGCGATAGGGGAGGGGAGGTTCGCCGAGGAGATCATCCCGGTCGAGGCGCAGCACTGCTCCCTGGAAAGCGGCAAGATGCGCTGCTGCACCGAGTTGGTGGGCGCGGACGACGGGGTGCGCGGCGACACCACGCCGGCGGCGCTTGGCAAGCTGAAGCCCGCCTTCAAGGCGAACGGGAGCGTCACAGCGGGCAACTCCTCCCAGATGACCGACGGCGCCGCCGCGGTGCTGGTGGTTTCCGAGGCGTTTTTGAAGAGGACCGGCATGAAGCCGATGGCGCGCTTTCTCTGCTTCGCGGTGAAGGGGGTGCCGCCGGAAATCATGGGCACCGGACCGATCGAAGCGGTACCCGCCGCGCTGAAGATGGCCGGCCTCACGCTGGACCGGATCTCCCTCTTCGAGCTGAACGAGGCCTTTGCCGCGCAGTCGCTGGTCTGCATCAGGGAGCTCGGGCTTGATCCGGAGCGGGTCAACGTGAACGGCGGAGCCATCGCGCTCGGGCACCCGCTCGGGTGCACCGGCGCGAAACTGACGGCAACGCTTTTGCACGAGCTGCGGCGCCGCGGGGAGCGCTATGGCTGCGTCACCATGTGCATCGGCGGCGGCATGGGGGCGGCCGGTATCTTCGAGATGGTCTGAGCCCGAGGGTCAGGGAGGGGGGAAGGGCGCGGTGAGATGCCGACCCGGCAACCAGACGATGTTCCAATCCGAGATGAGAGGTGTTTTATGGCAGCAAGAATTTTCCAGGGCGCGGAATTCCTGATAGCGGAAACAAGCAAGGACGACGTGTTCATCCCCGAGGAGTTCACCGACGAGCAGAGGCAGATAGGGCAGACCACCGAGCAGTTCGTGATAAACGAGGTGCTGCCGCTTCGCGAGGAGATAGAGCACCAGCATTTCGAGCATGTGGTGCACCTGATGAAAAGGTGCGGCGAACTCGGCCTCTTGATGATCGATGTCCCCGAGGAGTACGGGGGGCTGGAACTGGACAAGGCGACCAGCATGCTGGCGGCCGAGAAGATCTCCTGCTCCGGTTCCTTCTCCGTCGCCTATTCGGCCCACACCGGCATCGGCACGTTGCCGCTTGTCTATTACGGCACCGACGACCAGAAGGAGAGGTACCTGGGCAAGCTGGTAAGCGGCGAGTGGATCGCGGCCTACTGCCTTACCGAGCCCGATTCCGGCAGCGACGCGCTGGGCGCCAAGGCGTCCGCCACGCTCTCCCCGGACGGCACGCACTACCTGTTGAACGGTACCAAGCAGTTCACCACCAACGGTTCCATCGCCCAGCTGTTCACCGTCTTCGCCAAGATCGACAAGGAACATTTCACCGCCTTCCTGGTGGAGCGGAGCGCCGAAGGGGTGAGCGTGGGGCCCGAGGAAAAGAAGCTCGGCATCAAAGGCTCCTCCACCACGCAGGTGATCCTGGACAACGCAAAGGTGCCGGTGCAAAACCTGCTGGGCGAGATCGGCAAGGGGCACAAGATCGCCTTCAACGTCCTGAACGTCGGCCGCTTCAAACTGGGCGCAGCGGTTACCGGCGCGGCCAAGGGGGCGCTCGGGGAAGGGATCAGGTACGCCAACCTGCGTAAGCAGTTCGGGCGCCCCATAGCATCCTTTGGCGCCATAAAGGAGAAGATCGCCGACCTGACCGCCGGAATATTCGCCGCCGAGTCGCTGGTCTACCGCCTGGCTGGGCTCATCGATGACCGGCTTGCCACCATACCGAAGGAGACCGCCAACTACTACGAGGCCTACCAGCGCGGCATCGAGGAGTACGCCATCGAGTGCGCCATCGCCAAGGTTTTCTGCAGCGAGGTGCTGGCGGACGTGGTGGACGAGGTGGTGCAGATCCACGGCGGCTACGGCTTTGTCCAGGAATACCCGGCCGAGCGCTACTACCGCGACGAGAGGATCAACCGTATCTTCGAGGGGACCAACGAGATCAACCGGCTGCTCATCCCCGGGATCTTGCTGACCCGCGCCATGAAGGGGGAGATCCCGCTGCAGCGCGAGGCCCTCAAGGCGTTCGAGGCGCTGATGACCCCGTCCTTCGAGGAGCTGGACGACAGCGTCCCTTTCGCGGCGGAAAAGGCGCTGCTGGCCGGGCTGAAGCAGGCGTTCCTGGTGGTCGCGGGGAGCGGCGCCCAGAAGTTTCAGGCGAGGATAAAGGATGAACAGGAGGTGCTGCTGGCGGTAGCCGACGTGGCGATCAACATCTTCGCCATCGAGAGCGCCGTGCTGCGCGCGGAGAAGATGCTGCCGGCCCTAAGTCCCGCGAAAAGAGCGGGTGTCGTCGCAGCCGTCAAGACCTTCACCTTCAGCGCCACCGAAAAGGCCGCGAGCGCGGCCCGCAAGGCGGCCTACTACATAGAGGAGGGGGACCCCCTGGCCATGATGCTCGGGGGGATCAGGCGCTTTACCAAGTACGATGCCACCGGACTGCTGGGCGCCAAACGCGCCCTGGCCGACGCGGCCATCGAGGCGGAAAGGTACCTGTTCTAGCTCGCCCAAGGCTCCTCCCTTGGAAACAGGGGAGGGCGGGTACTGCCAACTCTGTAGGAGCGGCATTCCTGCCGCGATTCATCAGCGGCAATCGCGGCAGGAATGCCGCTCAATAAATAGATGCGCCGGGCACCCCCTGCTACAGCCAGATGCAAATCCCCGTTACATCAATGCCGATACTGCGAAACAAAATCCGCGAACTCGATCGTTGGCAGAGGTCCTACCTTTTCTGTCTGACGCTCCGAATAAAACTCAATTCTGTCTGGCACAAACGATCCTTTTATGGCACAATGACTTCCTAAGAGAGTTCTAAGGGGTTGCTGTGCCAGTGGTAACCGTGGAGGATGGATATGGGAGTGCATCCAAACATGCACAGGGCGTTTGACGCAGGCGGCACAAAGATCAGCGAGGAAATGGCCGCCACTTTGAGGCGGATGGAAACAGAACTGTTTGAGCGAGAACGCGTTCAGGAAGAGCTGTACAGCCTGAACAACGATCTGGAACTGCGCGCCTCAGAGAGCAGTGCAAAACTTGCTGCCGTCAATGCCCAACTGAAGACGGAGTCGGACAGTCTCAGCAAGGCACAAAAAGAGATAGCTCTCCTGAACGAGAACCTCGCCCGGCAAAAGGTCGCCTGCGAGGTCTCCAGCCGGGAACTGGAGTCGCTGAGCTACTCGATATCACACGACCTGCGTGCGCCGCTCAGGCATCTTGTCGGCTTTAGCGGCGCCCTTTTGGAGGATTACGGCGACAGCCTCGAGCCGACCGCGCAGAGTTACCTGGACTGCATCGTCAGGGCAGGGCGCAAGATGGAGTCTCTCATCGAGGCGCTGCTCAACCTGTCCAGGATCGCCCGTCAGGAGCTGAGCCTCTCCAGTGTGGGTTTGAGCCAGATGGCCCTGCAGTGCGCGGATTCCCTCAAGGAGTCGGATCCCGGGCGCCGGGTGGTCTTCAAGATCGCGGACCAGATGTCGGTGCACGCGGACCACGCACTGCTGAAGGCGGCCATTGGAAACCTTCTGGGCAACGCCTGGAAATACACCGGCAAGAAGGATTGCGCGACCATCGAGTTTGGCCGGAGCCAGGATGGCGATGCCACGGTGTATTATGTGCGCGATGACGGGGCGGGCTTCGACACGCGCTTTGCGGACCGTCTCTTCGGGCCGTTCCAGCGTATGCACACGGACGAAGAGTTCGAGGGGGTGGGGATCGGGCTCGCCACGGTGCAGCGGATCATCCACCTGCATGGCGGAAGGATCTGGGCCGAGGCGCAGGTGGATGCCGGGGCAACCTTTTTCTTCACGCTTTCGAAGTGATACCGGCGGAAGGGTTCCAGCCGGCACCCGGGGGGAGAGACCGCGTACCGGACGACTCCCGGCTCGCTTACCGGGTCTCTATTTGCCGCATGCCGGACTGCTGTTTGAAGTTGTGCAGTCTCAGCTCCATGGCGGCACGTGTGATCTCCTCGGCATGTTCCGCTGCGCCGGTACTTGCCGCCTGCAGCATTTCCCTGTAATAACTCCGCGCCTGGAGCCGGTGCTCTTCCTTGGCGAACAGGACCACCCGCAAGGTTGAGTACACCTTCGCGAAGGTGTTCAATATCAGCGGGTAGATCCTGTTCCCTGACATGACGGCCATGGCCAGATGCAGTTCCCAATCGTACTTCACCAGGGCGCCGGCGCTGTTGCGCAGTTTCTCGGCCCGGCCGAGCAGTTCTAGAAGCTTTGCAGCGTCGTTTGCCACGGCCCTTCGCGCGTAGTCCGGGGCGAATTGAACCCTCAGTTCCAGCAGGTGCGAAGCGAGTTCGGGTGGAAAAGGCTCGCTGTTTCTCGTGATGGACGAGAGCAACTCCAGGTCTCCCTGTGACCAAAAGTCGTTCACAACGGTGCAATGGCGCTGCTGCACCGAGATCCAGCCCGAGTTCTGCAGTTTTATCAAAGCTTCCCTTACCGTTGTCCTGCTGACTGCAAAGCGCGCCGCCAGGTCGCGTTCGCTCTGCAGTTGGCTTCCCGGTTTCGGATCCCCCCTGAGCAGTCCGTCAACCAGAGCCTTCTCGACCATTTGATGGGTTTTCTTCATACAGCTCCTCTATCAGATGACGGCAACCAGATGTGTGCCTTTACTGCCGAGGCGAAGCGAACAGGCGAGGCCTGCTTTACGCATGACGAATATCATAAAACATAGTTTTGTACAATGGTAGTTATATCTGTGATGAGTCCAAATTTCAGTGCGGGAGAGTTCCCGGGACGTGTTGGACCTGTTTGTTAAAGGAGCCGGGAGATCAGCAGAGAAGGCGGGTATGGGGGAGCAGCCACACCTGAGGAAAAGACCTGCGCTAGTTTAACACGGTTTTATTGGCTGGGATGTCCGCCCCGGGGAGGACGAAGCTGCAGGTGGACGGCGGCAGCTGGGTTGCCGCCGCGCATCAGGGATTTCGGGGCTGGGACAGGGTGAAATAGAACGTGGCGCCTTCGTTTTCCTTTGCTTCGGCCCAGATGCTGCCGCCGTGACGCTCGATGATCCGACGCACCGTGGCCAGCCCGATGCCGGTTCCTTCGAACTCCGAGCCGTGCAGGCGCTGAAATGGCTGGAACAGCTTCTCGACATAGGCCATGTCGAAGCCGACACCGTTGTCCCTGACGAAAAAGGTCTGTCTGCCGGGCAAGGATCTCTGGCCGAACTCGATCAGCGGCGCCGGTTTGCGCGCGGTGTACTTCACCGAGTTGCCCAGCAGGTTTTGCAGCACCATCCGCACCAGGGCGCTGTCCCCGTTGGCGAAAAGCCCATCTTGCACGACGAATTTTGCCGTGCACCCCTGCTCGGCTGACCGCAGCATCTCGGCCACCTCCGCGGCCGACTGGCTGATATTGAAGGCCTGGCGGTTCATGACCGCACGGCCCACCCGCGTCAGCGTCAACAGGTCGTCGATCTGCTTCCCCATCCTGCTGCTTGCCGTGCAGATGCGCTCGAGATAGCTGCGGGCTTCCTCGGACAGCGAACTGCCGTGCTCTTCCACCAGGATCGCGCTGTAGCTGTTTATGTGCCGCAGTGGGGCGCGCAGATCGTGCGAAACCGAGTAGCTGAAGGACTCGATCTCCTTCTTGGCCGCGGCCAGCTGCGATGTTCGTTCGATCACGCGACGATCCAGTTCGCCATTCAGGTTCCTGATCGCCTCTTCGTCCGCCTTTCTCTCGGTAATGTCCTTTATGGTGCCGATCATGCGCGCCTGTTTTCCCGCAGCTTCCTTGTTCAGTTCGCAGCATTCGGCGACCCAGCGTTCGATCCCGTCACTGTGCCTTCTTATCTTGTACTCCATCTCGAAAGGGCGCGAAGTGGCGACCGACGCCAGGTAGCTCTCCATGAACAGCTCACGGCAATCCTCATGCACGATTTCGAAATGCCCCCGCAGCGTCCTTGGAAAGCTTTCGTCTATTCCCAATATCTCGGCAAGCTTGCTGGAGCAGTTCCAGCTGTCCTGGGCGAGATCCAGGACATAGCTCCCCAGCTGCGCGATTCTCTGGGTCTCCCGCAGTAGTCGGTCACTATCCAGCAGTGCCTGCTCATGCCGCTTTTGCTCGGTGACATCCTCCAGGGTCAGCACTGTCCCGCTGATCTTGCTGGCCCTGTCGAGAAACGGCGCGCTGCTGATGGAAATCATCGCGCTCACTCCATCGGGCCGGTTGAACTCGAAGCAGGCATTGAGCAGGGTAGGGGAGGTTTTCAGGATCTGGCCCAGGGACGGCTCGGTTGCGCTATCGGCATCCCTGCCGCGGGTGTTGATGGACCAGAGCGGGGAATTGGCGCCCTGGAGCATTATCTCGCGCCTTGGCAAACCGAGGATCAGCTCGGCGCGCGGGTTGGCGAACGCTATGTTCCCGTCAGGCTCGACGAACATGATGCCGACCGGGCTTGTGGTCGTGATCAGGTTCAGCAGGTCGTGCTCCATGCGCAGCAACTGTTCCATCATCTTGGACTGGTTGATGTCCACCAAGGTCCCCACCAGTCTCAGCGCCCTTCCAGACGAGTCCCGGCGGGGCGATTTGCCGTTGCAGCGATACCACCTCCATTTTCCCTCGTTGGTCTTCAGGCGGAACTCCAGTTCGAATTCCTGCACCACGCCGTTTACGCATTCGTCCTTGACGCGGCGGGCTGCCTCGAGGTAGTCCGGATGCATTATGTTGGTCCAGTCCTCCAAACAGCCGGGGACCTGGCCCCACTTGTAACCCAGCAGCTCAAAGCAGTAGGGGCTGAAGTAGCAGTCGTTGGCAACCAGGTCCAGATCCCAGATCCCGGCGTTAGCGGCCACGAGCGCCACGCGGTGGCGGTTTTCACTGACGACGAGTTCATCGTGGGCCTCTACTTGCGCCGTGACGTCGATGTTGCAACCCTGATACCCCATCACTGCGCCATTACTGTCCTTGATCTGCCCGATAACCGCGTGCAGCCAGCTGACCCTGCCATCTGCCGACCGGTGCCTGAACTGTTGCGACCATTGGAGTCCCGACTCCATGGCGCTCTTCCAGCTGGCGGTGATGGCTTTTCGGTCCTGCGGGTGCATGAAATCAACCAGCGTCTCTGCCTCATCGTCCGACTGCTCCGTCCCGGTTCCGGACCCAAGGCCGTTCAGCCGTATACCTGACGGATCTGTCCGGTACAGGCCAATCGGAGCCGAGCTGAAGATGTTCCGCAACACGAGATCGTGGTCCGTGCGGGCCTCGTCCATCTGCTGCACTGGCGAATCCGGATGAACCTCCGCGCACGGCAAGGGATCACCGTTCGCTTGGGTTTGCACCCGGGTCGTCACTCCCGACAGTTGATTCATGTTCACTCCCGATTACGCGACCGTACTTTTACCATGCGCCAAAAGCTCTTGATCAGGATACCAGGGAACTGCCTTCAGAAGACACTGACTGAAGGAGAACAGCTATAGCAAAGCGGGGGGGGCAACATGTGAACAGCCGCCGCACTCATTGACGAGTCGCTCTATCAAGGGCCCCTGACTCTCGCCAGGCAGGACAAGTTTCGTTTGGAAACCCGGGGCAACGCTATGCCAGCATTTCCCTGCAAAAACCATAAAAGAAAACAATCAATTAGCTTTTTCAATATACCCGCGAAGAATAAAAGTAGCAACCACAAATTATATATTAATAATGATTTCAGCCTTCAACCCTCGGGCGCGACTTGCACCAATTACACCGACGGCAGGAAACTACCGACCCTGCCAGGCGAATCTCACTGGAACAACGTGATACTGCCGCAGATTCAGCTGTTGACTGCCGGCGCCATGTTGGCGTAGTAAATACAGAGGCATTTGCATGACCAGCAGTGCCTCTTCTCAAGGAGCGCCAGATGCCTGAGTTACCCGAGGTGGAGGTTACCCGTCTGGGCATCTCCGAAAAACTGATCGGAGCGAGGGTTGCCGATGTCGTGGTCCACAGCGCCAAACTTCGCTCCCTGATCCCTGCCGGACTCGCCGCCCTGCTCGCCGGGCAGAGGATCCAGTCCGTGGAGAGGCGCGGCAAGTACCTGATCCTGACCTGCCCAGCCGGGTCCCTCCTGCTGCATCTTGGCATGACCGGGCACCTGCGCATTCTCTCCGGCGCCGGCGCAGCGGGGCCGCACGACCACTTTGACCTGCTGCTCAGCTCGGGCCTCATGCTCCGGCTGAACGACGTGCGCCGTTTCGGCTCCATACACTGGACCTCCTCCGATCCCCTGCAGCACGAACTGCTGCAGGGGATCGGACCCGAACCGCTGACCGGCGCATTGACGGGAGAGTACCTGTACCAAAGAAGCCGGGGCAGGAAGGTCGCCGTGCAGCGTTTCCTCATGGACAGCGCGGTCGTGGCAGGCATCGGAAACATCTATGCAGCCGAGTCCCTTTTTCGCTGCCGCATCCTGCCCGACACCCTTGCCTGCGGCATGTCACGCCCCGACTGCTCGCGACTGTCCGACTCCATCAAGGAGACGCTTTCGCTTTCCATCGCCACCGGACGCTCCACCATGGACTTTTGCCGGGCGGAGGGGAAGCTCGCCTACTTCCCGCAGAAGCTTTACGTCTACGGGCGTGAGGGGGCTCCCTGCAGGGAGTGCGGTGGGGCCATAAAGCGCGGCAGGCTCGGCAACCGCTCCACCTTTTTCTGCCCCGTCTGCCAGCAGTAGAGGAAGCGGTCCCTCCACTTCCGCATCGCTGCAGGTACTGACCTGCAGGAGCGGCATGCCTGCCGCGATGGCGACTTTTCGTCTTCCGGTTGACATTACCGCGAGGTTCATTGACGTTGCCGCTGAGGTTGATAAACTGCAGCAGCATTCCAGTCGCCGCAGCATCGTCTATTTCAGGAGGTGTTCCATATGAGCCGTCTCTTCACACCGCTTATCCTGCGCGAATTGAGCATCAAGAACCGCATCTTCGTCTCCCCGATGTGCCAGTATTCCAGCAAGGAGGGGATGCCGTCCGACTGGCACCTGGTTCACCTGGGGAGTCGCGCCGTAGGCGGCGCCGGTCTCGTCATGGTGGAGGCGAGCGCCGTCACCCCGCAGGGCCGGATCAGCCCGGACGACAGCGGTATCTGGAGCGGAGAGCAGGCCAAGGCCTTTGCCCCCATCACACGCTTCATCCGGGAGCAGGGTTCCGTGCCGGCCATCCAGCTGGCGCACGCCGGGCGCAAGGCCTCGACTGATCTCCCCTGGAAAGGGAGCGTCCCGCTGGATGCCGGGAACCGCGGCTGGCAGACCATCGCGCCCAGCGCGCTCCCCTTTGCCACCGGTCATCCCGTGCCGCGCGAAGCGACCACCCGGGACCTGGAGATCATCCTCGGCCAGTTCGCCTCGGCAGCCCGCCGCAGTGTCGAGGCCGGCTTCGAGGTGGTGGAGATCCACATGGCGCACGGCTATCTGCTGCATGAATTCCTCTCGCCGCTTTCCAACCGTCGCACCGATGATTTCGGCGGCTCGCTTGAGAACCGCTGCCGCTTCCCCCTCAGGGTGGCCAAGGCGGTGCGCGAGATCTGGCCCGAACAGCTGCCGGTTTTCGTGCGGGTCTCCGCGTCGGACTGGATGGATGGCGGGTGGGACCTGGAACAGACAATGGAACTTGCCAAGGGGCTCAAGGCGGCGGGGATCGATCTCATCGACTGCTCCAGCGGGGGGCTGTCGCCCGAGGCCGCGCCACCTTTCGGCCCGGGGTTCCAGACCCCCTTTGCTGGCGCGATTCGGCAGCAGACGGGGATCGCCACCGGTGCCGTCGGGTTCATCACCGAACCGGCCCAGGCCGAGCAGATCATCGCCACGGGCCTGGCCGATGCCGTTTTTTTAGCGCGGGAGATGCTGAGAGACCCTTACTGGCCGCTGCACGCCGCAAAGGCTTTGGGCGTCGAAGTACCTTGGCCGGTTCAGTATGAACGGGCAAAACAATAATGCCGAGGTTTGTCTTCAATGACGAGAGCGGCAGTCTGAGGTTCAAGGAAGTCAAACACGCTGTACATTGCAGCAGCTTTTCTTGTATACTCCTGCACTTCTGAAACGATCACATTCACATTGTCAGCTAATAGGGGAAAAGGAGCAGTAATGGAAAGATATCAGACAGGGTACAAGGTTGTCGCCGCCGCGCAAAATGGCGTGATGAGGGGTGTCTATGGCTGGATGGGTGGCGGGCTGGCACTCACGGCACTGGTCTCCCTTTTGACCGTCTCCTCTCCGGCGCTCTTACAGGCCATCCTGGGGAACCGGATCCTCTTCTATGCACTGGTCCTTGGCGAGCTGGGCCTGGTCATCGGCATAAGCGGCGCCATCAACAGGATCAGCGCCTCGACGGCGAGCATGCTGTTCCTGGTCTACGCGGCGCTGAACGGGCTGACCATGTCCACCATCTTCGTGGTCTACACCTCGTCCTCCATCGCATCCACCTTCCTGATCACCTCCGGCATGTTCGGCGCCATGAGCCTGTACGGTTATCTGACCAAGAGCGACCTCACCTCCTGGGGCAGCTTCCTTTTCATGGGGCTCGTCGGTGTCGTCATCGCCTCGGTGGTCAACATCTTCCTGAACAGCTCGATGCTCTACTGGGTACTGAGTTTCTGCGGCATCATCGTCTTCACCGGCCTTACCGCCTACGACACGCAGAAGATCAAGAACATGGGGAACACCGGTCCCAAGGGGGCGATCCTCGGCGCCCTGACTCTCTACCTGGACTTCATCAACATGTTTCTCATCATGCTGAGACTGTTCGGCAACCGCAGGTAGCAAGGTACCGTCGCCATGGACAGTTACAACTACCAGCCAACGGAAACCTTCAAGGCAAGGCTTGATAAGATCGCGCAGCGCGACCCTGAAGGGCACAGCCGGATCCTGCAGGTGATCGACAGGCTCCTGCTCGCTCCGGAGTTCTCAGACGGCACCATGCATGGCGTGTATCAGGGGCGGCTCAAGAAATACGTGGGGCGCACCGAATACAGGCTGATTTACAACTGGTGCAAGGACTGCCGCAAGGCGAAGAAGTTGATGCAGCACTGCGGCAACTGCCAGGAGGTGAGCGACCACAGCGTCATTTTTTTCGATGTGTATCACAAGAACGAGCAGGATACCCACCTGCGTCATGTGAGCCGCAGGGGAGAATGACGCCAGGAACCCCGGCGGCACGAGGCAGCGCCGATGCTCCCGGCGGGGGAGGGGAGGCGGGTCAGCGCAGTCTGATCCCCTCCCGGGTGATCTCGATGATCCCTTCCTTGTACAGATTCCCTATCACGGTCTTAAAGCTCTTCTTGCTCATCCTGAACATCTCGGAGATCAGTTCCGGCGGGGACTTGTCGCCGACCGGAAGGAAGCCCCCCCTCTCGCTCAGCACCCTCAGAAAACTCTCCCTGCCGCCGACGATGTCCTGCACCCCCCCCTTCCTCAGGGTCACGTCTATCTTGCCGTCGTTGCGTATCTTCTTGACGAAACCTTTCACGGTCGCGCCTACCTCGTACTTGCCGAACAGCTCGCTTTTGAACAGCAGCCCGTCATGGCGACCGTTGATGACGACCTTGGCGCCCAAGTCACCGAACTCGTAGAAGGTGAGCTTTACCTCTTCTCCCTCCGTCAGGGCGATATGGGTCCTATCCAGGAATTTGCCGATCTTGGCCGAGGCCGCGATCCGCTCCGAGCGGTCCAGGTAGACCCGCACCAGGTATTTCTCCCCCTTTTGCATCGGGCGTGGCTGCTCGCTGAAGGGGACCAGCAGGTCCTTCTCCAGCCCCCAGTCGAGGAAGGCGCCGACGTTGCTGGTATCCTTGACCTCCATGACCGCGAAGTCGCCTACCTGCGCCTTGGGGGTGAGGGTGGTGGCGAGGAGCCGGTCCTCCGAATCGAGGTAGACGAAGACCTTCACGTGCTCGCCCGGCTTCAGTCCTTCCGGGACGTATTTGGTGGGCATGAGGATTTCACCGAGCTCCGAGACCAGGTAGACACCTATGGCGCTGAGCTTTTTGACTTCAAGCCTGTTGTATTTTCCGATTTCAAGCATCTGGTATCTCCGTTAAAAAGTCTCACAGGCAGTAGGCTTAGTGCCGTATCCGACTGCACGCTGCAGCGCAGCCTTGCCGGTGTCAGTCCTCAAAGACCGCATCGGAGCACTATAACAGATCACCGCAATACGGGCCAATTTTTTATCCAGTCATACGGTTAGACTGCTGATCGGCATGCAATGTCTCAAAGAAGCTGCTGTGACAATCCACGGTGATTTGATCCTAAAGCATCGTTTATTAGTTTATCTTTTTACCGTAAAATGATTTTTTTTTAAATGGACATCGAGGATGCAACATAATATGTTTACCTAATTATATAACGATGTGCGATCGCTGACGCGGGCATCGGCAGTGAACTCTGCAGCCGGGGCCACGGACGATGTCTTTGACACTCCCCGCTGTTGAGGAATTTTCGGAGGCGGCTTGAACGCGTTAAGTCTCAAAACCAAGATGACCATTGCTGTCTCCCTGCTTACTGCCATCTTGCTGTCAATACTGGCCTTGTCTGCTCAAACGTTTGTCGTCAACCAGATCAAGGCGCTGGTGTCGAGCCAGCAGTTCACCATGCTCTCGGCAATCGCCGATCAGATTGACGACAAGTTGCAGACCTCGCGGCACGAGTTGATAGCGGCGGCCGGCACACTCCGGAAGGGCGCCTTGGATGACCCGGCTCGCCTGAAGGAATTTTTCGCCGAAAGGCCCGACACCCTGGCCATGTTCGACAACGGGCTTTTCCTGTTCTCCGCCAGGGGCGACCTGCTGTCAGGTAACCCCCTCGATCCGGAGATGCTCACCAAAAACTACTCCCACCGCGACTACTTCAAAAAGACCCTGTCAACGCGGTCCGCCCAGATCTCAGAACCGTTCATCTCGGCCCAGCCCCATCGTCACCCGATCGTCATGTTCACCGCCCCGATATTCGATGAGAGCGGGGCGGTCGCCGCGGTGCTTGGCGGGAGCATCGATCTGACCAAGAGCAACTTTTTGAGCAAGCTCGCCTCCATCAAGCTGGGTGAACATGGCTACCTGTACCTGTACAACAAGGACAGGGTGATGATCGTCCACCCCGATGCGAAGCGCGTGTTCACACAGGATGTGCCTCCGGGCGTGAACGTACTCTATGACAAGGCGCTTGCAGGTTTCGAAGGGACCGGCGAGACGGTCACCTCGCGCAAGCTCCATGCAATCAGCTCCTTCAAAAGGCTGAAAACCACCGACTGGATCATCGCCAGCAATTTCCCGCAAACCGAGGCATACGCACCCGTCTACCGGGCGCAGCATTACCTGCTGCTGGCGCTTCTCGTCGTGTTCCTGGTCTCCGTCCTGGCGGTCTGGCTTTCCATGAAATATCTGACCGCTCCGCTTATCTCCTTCACGGGACAGATACTCGCGCTCGCCAACAATACGGACGGTTCCTCGGGCCGGATACATGTCGGCACCGGCGACGAGATCGGCGTGCTGGGCGAGGCGTTCAACCTGCTGTTGCAGCAACTGGACGACCAGAAAAAGGAGCTGAGAAAGCAACTGGACTTCTCCCAGATCCTCATGGACACGACCCCCACACCGGTATTTTACAAGGACGCCCGGGGAAAATACCTCGGTTGCAACCAGGCATTCCTCGACTTTAACGGGTTTGTCCGCCAAGGCATCATCGGGAAAAGCGTGTTCGATATCGCCCCGCCTCAACTGGCGAAAGTGTACCACCAGGCCGACCTTGACCTTTGCAACAGGGGGGGGTTGCAGGTATATGAAGCCAAGGTCCTCCATGCCGACACCACCCAGCGCGACGTCATGTTTTTCAAGACCACCTTCCCGGCTGCCGACGGCGGGGTGGGCGGCTTGATCGGGGTCATGCTCGATATCACCGAGCGCAAGCAGGCCGAGTCCGCGCTGCAGGCCCAAAAGGAGTTCGCGGAGAACCTGGTGCTGAGCTCGGCCATTCCCACTTTTGTGCTGGATCGTGCGCACCGGGTCATCATCTGGAACCGCGCCTGCGAGGCGCTGACCGGCATCAAAGCCGCTGAAGTGCTGGGGTCCGACCAGCTCTGGAAGGTGTTCTACGCGTCTCCCCGGCCGGTGCTGGCGGATTTCGTCATTGAGGGAAATCTGGACGAGGTGCGGCAGTATTACGAATCCTGTTCCGACTCGGCGCTGATTCCGGACGGGGTGCAGACGGAGGGATCGTACCGTGATCCGCAAGGGAAGCTGCACTGCGTCAACCTTAACGCTGCTCCCATCCGCGACGGCGAGGGCATGGTCATCGGCGCCATCCAGACCATGGAGGACGTCACGGAGCGAAAACGGGCGCAGGATGCCCACGACAAGATACGGCGCCAGCTGCAGTTGATCCTCGATGCCGCGGGAGAGGGGATAAACGGCGTGGACATGGAGGGGAATATTACCTTCGTCAATCCTGCCGCCGCGCAGATGATCGGCTGGTCACAGGAGGAGCTGCTGGGAAAACACCAGCACTCGCTGATGCACCATACCAGGGCCGACGGCACCTCTTTCCCCGAGCATCAATGCCCCATTACCGCCGCCTTTCGAGACGGGCGTGCATTACACGGCACGGACGAGCTGTTCTGGCGCAAGGACGGCACCAGCTTCTGCGTGGAGTATATCTGCAGTCCGATCCGCGAGGATGGAGAACTGGTGGGAGCGGTTATCATCTTCAAGGACACGACAGAGCGCAAATTGGCGGAGGACCAGTTGCTGAAACTGTCCCAGGCGGTCATGCAGAGCCCCGTTTCGATCGTGATCACCGATACCTCCGGAAACATCGAGTTCGTGAACCCGAGGTTCAGCCAGATCAGCGGTTACAGCGAGGAAGAGATCATAGGTCAGAACCCGCGCCTGTTCAAGGGTGGCAAGGCCTCGCCAGAGCTATACAAGAACCTCTGGGAAACCATCACATCGGGGCGGGTCTGGACCGGGGAGCTGTTCAACCGGCACAAAAACGGAGAGAGCCACTGGGAGCACGCCACTATCTCGCCGATCAGAAACAGCGCCGGAGTGATCAGCCATTACATGGCCTTCATGGAAAGCATGTCCGAGCGGAAAAAACTGGAAGAGCAGTTGCGGCAGTCGCAAAAAATGGAGGCGATCGGGCAGCTGGCCGGCGGGGTTGCGCACGATTTCAACAATATCCTCACCGTCATCATGGGCTTTGGCCACCTCATGCAGCACTCACTGGCGGCCGATGACCCGAAGATCGGGCACATGGAACAGATCCTCAATGCGGCCGACAGGGCCACCCATCTCACCAAAAGCCTGCTTGCCTTCAGCCGGAAGCAGGTTATGCTGCTCCAGCAGGTTGAGGTGAACGACCTGGCCCGGAAACACATCAAGTTCCTGGACCGGATCATAGGCGAGGACGTGGCGCTCAAGACCACTTTCAGCAAAGAGCCGCTTCGTGTGCTGGCCGACAACGGGCAGATCGAACAGGTACTGATGAACCTTGCCACAAATGCCAGAGACGCCATGCCGGGCGGCGGCGAACTCTACATCAACACGGAGTCGATACAGCTGGACAAGGAGTTTCACCGGCAGCACGGCTATGGCGTGCCGGGGCCATATGCGCTCATCTCGGTAACGGACACCGGTATAGGGATGGATGCCGAGACTCAGCGGAAGATATTCGAGCCTTTCTTCACCACCAAGGAGCCGGGTCGCGGGACCGGACTCGGTCTCTCCATCGTATACGGCATTGTCAAGCAGCACGGCGGCTATGTCACGATCCTGAGCCGTTGTGGTTTCGGCACCACCTTCAACATCTATCTGCCGCTGGCCAGCGGGAAGGAACAGCAGACCGAGAAAAGCCAGCCGCTGGTTCCCGAGGGGGGGCAGGAGACCATACTGGTCGTAGAGGATGATCCGGCGGTGCGGCACCTCGTCGATTCGGTGCTGAAGAGGTATGGGTATACCGTCATCCAGGCCGGCAGTGGCGAGGAGGCCCTGGAATTGTTCCAATCCAGATCGAGTGAGATCAGCTTGGCTCTGCTTGATGTGATCATGCCGAAGATGAACGGCAAGCAGCTCTGCGAGGCGCTCAGACAGCGTTCGCCTGACCTGAAAGTGCTTTTTCTGAGCGGCTACACGGCAGATCTGCTCCATGACAAGGGTATCCGCATGGAAGGTATAGAGATCATCGGCAAGCCCGCCAAGCCGATCGAGATCGCCAAAAAGGTGCGGGAGATGCTGGACGCGGGATAAATACCGTAGCCCCCTCTTCCCGGTGAGCGACGGGGGAGGGTGGGACTGGCTGAAAGCAGCACTAATTCAACGAAAACGGATACTTGCGAGGCGCTCCCGTGCTGATTGAAAACATGACGATGGATGAATTTTCCAAGGGTCTGGCTGTCTGCAAGACAGTATATATACCGTTTGGCTCAGTTGAGGAGCACGGCAGCCACTTGCCGCTGTCGACCGACACCATTGAAGCCTATGAGGTCGGCAAGCGCGCCTCGGAAAGGATTCCGCTTTTTGTAGCGCCGCCGGTGCATTACGGCTCATGCCGATCGACAGCGCGGCATCCGGGGACCATATCCATCAGCACGGGAACCGTGAAGGCACTTTTGAAGGATATCGTGCGCTCGCTGCACGCCCATGGGCTGATCAACTTCATAGCGCTCACCGGTCACGCCGGCGGATCGCACCGCATGGCGTTGCAAGACGCCGGTGAAGAACTTATCGCGGAGTTGCCCGGTATCGACATGGCAGTCGTCACCGAATACGATCTGGCCAAAGAGGCCGGTGCGCACCTGATCGAAACCCGGGGCGATGCCCATGCCGGCGAAATCGAGACATCCCGCATCATGCATTCGCATCCTCACTTGGTAAAAGGCGCGGCCGAAGCGGAATATCCCGATTTCCCGACCGGGATACTGGTTCGTGACAAGCGCAGTTTCTGGCCAGGCGGAGTCTGGGGAGATCCGACCAAGGCGAGCGTCGAGAAAGGCCGGTTGCTGGAATCGTTGGTGGCAGACAAGGTCGTCGAGCTGGTGAGAGCCTTGGAGAGCAGGCGCTGGTAATTGCCCAAAAAAGCGGCTTCCAAATTTACCCCGTAGCGGGACTTCAGCTTCAAGTGCAGGGGTAGGCCTGCACCGATTTTCAGCGTAAAGGCACCAGGAGCGGTTTTGTCAACTTGGAGGGGGAAGTTTCCGGGGCAAATCCACATGGGCCTATTATCAGCAAGTGAGAGGCGGCGCACTTTTTAGAAAGGATTTCAGGAGAAGGCGAGACACCGCCGCATTTCCCGGAGTGTCATTTTTCCGGAAACGACGAGGCGCAGCGAATTTGTAGGAGCGGCATTCCGGCCGCGATTATTATGAGCGACCATGGCAGCTAAAAGCCCGTATTGAGATATAATAGAGAGAACCCCGCAGTTACAACTTCTCCCAGAGACACAAAAAGCAGGGCAATCCCTCCAAAGCATTTCAAA
>Ga0209317_1001222_pt1 | contig 23832 bp, 24 predicted proteins | sample RifGroB2_FD_183994 | JGI IMG/M metagenome (GOLD analysis project Ga0209317, IMG submission 183994) | Soil microbial communities from Rifle, Colorado, USA - Groundwater B2 (SPAdes) (version 2) | ecosystem: Environmental > Terrestrial > Soil > Unclassified | place: Rifle, Colorado | collected...
CGGGCGGCGGCCCTGCTCGGGATGACCTTCCGCTCCTTCCGCTACAGGCTGGCCAAGTTCGGCATGGACGAGGAGTAGGTGACGAAAAACGTCACTTTTTTCCGCCGCAAATTGTCGTTGTGACGATTTTGGCAAAACCGGCCGCCGCGGTATCACTATGTGATATGCCCGTATTTTCGAGCTTTTATGGTTTTTTCGCGTATTGGCCCGCAAGTTGCTATAAGGGTTGTCGTCTACAGCAGGTTGCAGGCGTGACCTTGACTCTAAGTCGGCAAAACACCAACAAAGGAGAATCAGATGTTAAACAAACTCAGAAGCAAGAAGGGCTTCACCCTGATCGAGCTCTTGATCGTCGTCGCGATCATCGGCATCCTGGCCGCCATCGCCATCCCGCAGTTCTCTTCCTACAGGATGAAGGCGTACAACTCCGCAGCCTTGAGCGACCTGAAAAACACGAAAACCGGTCTCGAGTCCTTCTACGCTGACAACCAGATGTACCCCTACTAACTTAAACCTTGAATAGGTAAAGGAGAATGTTATGAAGAAGCTTCTCGCAATCGCAGCAGTGTTGTCGCTTAGCGCCGCCGCCGTCTACGGCGGTGATCTCAACAGTACCTCTTGGACCGCTCCTACTTCGGGTGCTTTCACTCTCGGTGCAGCGACCGGCGGTTCCCAGAAACTGGTGGTGAAGCCTTCCGCCAACGTATATATGGCCTACATGGGCGGCGCCTCCCCCACTGCCGGCACCACCTATTCCCTCGGAACCTTCCACACCGCCGGCAGCAAGCTGTTCGGTTCCAGTTCGGTCGAAACCAACATCTTCTACTACGACAAGGGCGTGGCTATCGGCGCAACCACGAGCGTCACGCCGGTCATCCCCACTGCTACCAGCATCGCCGTCGGCGCCTTCACCGCCGGGTGGACCGCCAGCAAGTAAGCCCGCATGAAAATCTCGTTGCTTGGACGGGGTGCACCCAGGTGCGCCCCGTTTTTATAGATGCTATGAAGGATCTGCGCATGTCCATATTCGAAAATTTCTTCAGGTTGAGCGTGGCCTCTCTGGTGCGCGACCGAATCCTTTACCTCCTTTTTTCCATGGCACTGCTCGCGCTCTTGTTGATCCCTGCCTTCAGCACGTTCTCAATGCGCCAGGTGCAGGAGCTTTCCATGACGCTCTCCCTGTCGGCGCTTTCTTTCCTGTTGCTCGTCATCACGGTTCTCACCGGCGCCTCCTCCATCTGGCGGGACGTCGAGAAACGCTACACCTCTTCAGTTCTAGGCCTTCCTGTCTCCCGGACCGCCTTCGTACTCGGAAAATTCTGCGCCATCTCGCTTCTCCTCGCCGTTGTTTCTGTAGTCTTCGGTGCAGGCGCCTTTGTGGCGATCAAGATATCGGCGGCAAGCTATCCCCCGGACGTTCCTGCTAACTGGGTGAACTTCGCCGCCGCCATTGCCTTCGACTACCTGAAATACGTCATGCTCCTCTCGCTGGCCTTTCTCTTCTCCGCGGTGAGCACCTCCTTCTATTTTCCCTTCCTGGGCGCCATCTCCATCTTTGTTGCCGGCAGTGCCAGCCAGGAGGTGTACGAGTTCATAACCGGGAGTTACGGCAAGACCTTTGCCCCGGTTGCCAAGGAGGTCGTAAAGGGCGTTTACTACATCCTGCCCAATTTCGCAGCCTTCAACCTGAAAGCCCAGGCCATCTATTCCCTGCCGCTGGTGCCGGGCACCCTGCTTCTCACCCTGATCTACTTCACCTGCTATACCGGGATCATGCTCTCGCTCGCCGTCTGGAGCTTTTCGAGAAGAGAGCTGCCATGATAGGGCGGATAGTTTTCGGCATCCTGCTCTGTTCCTATCTGGCGGTCATCATCCCCTTCAGCACGTCCCTGACCGACCGGCCCGTCGTGGTGAAGCTCGGGACGCTCCCTGACGCCGAACTCCTCCAGATCGTGGCAGGCGACCAGCGCTACCTGATGGCCCAGTACGCCGTCGTAAAGGTGCTCTTTTACTACGGCACGCTGGTGGAGACCTTCAACCAGAAAGTCCCGCTGCAACCGGAATACCCGGCCATGTTCAGGACGCTCCAGACCTCGTCCAGGCTCGACCCCTGGAACGCCGACGCCTACTACTTCGCGCAGGCCGCGTTCACCTGGGAACTCAACAAGATAGATGAGGTCAACGAGATGCTGGAGTACGGCATGGAGCACCGCACCTGGGACTACCAGCTCCCGTTTTTCGCCGGTTTCAACTCCGCGTACTTCCGGAAGGATTACGCCGCCGCCGCGCTCTACTTCAAGAAGGCTGCGGAGCTTTCCGGCAACCAGCTCCTGGCCAACCTTTCCTCACGCTACTTCTACGAGTCGGGACAGAACAAGCTGGGGCTGGATTTCATCGAATACATGCAAGGGCATACCACCGACCGCAAGCTCATCGAGGTGTATGAGCTGAGAAAGCGCGCGCTGATCGGAGTCATTACGATACAGGGGGCCATCGATCGCTACAGCCGCAGCTTCGGCAAGGCGCCTTCCCGCATCTCGGACCTCACCGCGGCCGGAGTGCTGGCCAAGGTCCCTGCCGACCCTTATGGAGGTACCTTCTACCTGGACGAGAAGGGTGCGGTGCGCAGCACGAGCAAGTTCGCCCTCGCCGCCCCGGCGCAGCAGCCGGCAAAATGACTCAGACGCAGGAGAAAAACTAGATGAACGCACTGGAAATATCCCGCCTTTTCAAAACCTATACAGGCAAGAAGCTGGCAAAGGTTGCCGCGCTGCAGGACCTTTCGCTCGAGGTCCGCACCGGTGAGGTGTTCGGCTTCCTCGGCCCCAACGGCGCCGGAAAGAGCACGACCATAAAGATCGTGATGGGGCTTTTGCGCCCGACCTCGGGCTCCGTTTCCGTTTTCGGCAAGCCAGTACAGGACGCCCAGTCGCGCCTGAAGGTGGGATTCCTCCCGGAAAACCCGGCCTTCTACGATTTCCTGACCGCGCGCGAGTACCTGCAGTTTGTCGGCAGAACATTTGCCATGACCGACCAGGCCGTCACATCCGCATCGGCAAAGCTCCTTGAACTGCTCGATCTCACCAAGGCTGCGGACCGCCAGATGCGCGGGTACAGCAAGGGGATGATCCAGCGGTTAGGTCTTGCCCAGGCGATGCTCCATGATCCGGATCTCTATATCCTCGACGAACCGATGAGCGGACTCGATCCGGTCGGCAGGTCGCTAGTGAAGGAGATCATCAAGGATCTTAAGAGCCGCGGGAAAACAGTCTTCTTCAGCACCCACATCACCGCAGACATCGAGGTCGTTTGCGACAGGGTCGGCATAGTGGCGGGTGGGCGACTGCGCACCGTTGACAGCGTGGCGAATATATTGCAAAGTGGCGTCGAGGGGTACCTGTTGCAGCTGAACCGTGCCGGCGCTGTCGAGGAACTGCTGGTCGAGAAGACCAAGCTGCAGCAGACGCTGGCCGAATTGGTCGCAGCCGGTGCCGTCATCGAGCGGATTGAACCAAAGCGCAAGGACATGGAGGCATTCTTTCTTGACATCCTGGCAAAAGAGCCTGCAGTCAATCAGTAAGAGACAGGTAGCTTTCCTGCTCCTCGCCGTCGTCGCCCTGTACCTTCCTGCTGTATGGGGCACCATCGTCACCATAGACGACCTGGGGATCATGAAGTTCTACGGTTCGGCGCGACTCACCCTGCTCGATGCGGTCAGTCCCGGACCCGGCTACTACTACCGGCCGCTCATCGCTCTTAGCTACTACCTCGACTACCAGCTTCTCGGGCAGAATCCGTACCTGCTGCATCTTGAGAACGTCCTGATCCATGCCGCCAACGCGGCCCTCGTTTTCCTGCTCACCAAGCGGCTCTTTCCATCCGCCGCTGCCGGCCTCCCGCTGGCCGCGGCCCTGATCTTCGCCACCCACCCGGTCAACTGCGAGGCTGTGAGCTGGATCGCCGGCCGTACCGATCCGCTTGCCGCATTTTTCGTGCTGCTCGCCTCCCTCTCTCTTTGCAAGGGGTTGGAGAGCGGAAGGCCCCGTTATGGCGTTTACTGCGTGCTGCTGCTCGGCGCAAGCATCCTGGCCAAGGAAACCGCGCTGCTATTTATCCCCGGCTCCCTGCTGCTGGTCCGGGCCTGGCCGCGCCTAAACCCCGCTGCCTCCTCTGCTGCGGTCAGATTGCAGGGGAGGCTGCTCTGTCTGCTCTACCTTAGCTTTGGCATTAGCCTTGCGCTGTTCTTCGTCCACCGGATGGGCGTGCACGGCAACAGCCTCCATAAGCTTTTAACCGGCAACAAGCCGGACGCCGTCCACTCCTTGCTGTTGACGGTCCAGATACTGGGTTTCTACCTGAGGAAGATGCTGTTCCCCTGGCCGCTCAACTTCGCCATCACCTCGGTTGCCGGCTGGCACTTGGTCCCCGGTGTGGCCGGGTTGCTGCTCCTTGCTTTCGCCCCCAAAAGAAACCCCTACTACATCCCCGTCTGCATCGGGCTCCTGTTCCTGCTTCCCGCCATCATGGTGGGCGTATTTGACCTGGCTTGGACCGTGGCCGCCGAGAGGTACCTTTACATCCCTTTCGCTTTTATCTCTATCGGTGTCACCGGCTACCTGTACCAGGCGGCGGACCGGATGCGCCTGCAACGACTGCTGCTCCCGGCGCTTTCCCTGTGCATCGCCGTGGGCGCCGCCTCCTCGTTGCAGAGAACGCTCGTCTGGCACTCCAACCTCACCCTATTCCAGGACACGGTTGCCAAGGCCCCGGATTTCGGTATGCTGCGCAACGAACTGGCCGTCGCCCTGATTCATGAAAAAAGGATCCCCGAGGCCGAGGAACAGCTGAGGATCGCATCTTCCTTGGACATAACTCCCCTGGTGCGGGGGCTGATCCGAACGAATGGGATGCTACTCAGCCTGATGGATGCTAGTGAGGCAGACAGGCGCCGCATCATCACCGGCTCTGGACGGGAAAGGTCCGAGGAAGACACATCGCTCTTGACTATCCTGCGGCGCAGCGATTACGCTCTTTTGAAAAGTGAGCCGGCCGGACCCGGGAAGGATGCGCTGGTTTCCGAACTGATCGAGGTGAGCGAGATCCTCTACTCCCGGACAGGAGAGCCGCTGCTTCTCTATAACAACGGGCAGCTGTTTCTGGAGCGGGGAGATCTGAAAAATGCCGCCGCGTGCTTTGCCAGGAGCTACCATGCCGCCTCCGACGATGCGTACTTCAAGGAGCCGGCGCGCAGGTTGGCGGAAAAACTGGGCGGGCAGCGACTATGATCGGATACCTTAAACTCATGCGCCCGCACCAGTGGCTGAAGAACCTGATGATCTTCTTCCCCCCGTTTCTCTCCGGGGCCTTGCTGCAACCGGGGCTCCTTCAGGGGTCCGTACTCCCCATGGTCTCCTTCTGCCTCGCCTCCAGCGCGACCTACGTGCTTAACGACATGCTGGATGCGCCCTTGGACCGAAACCATCCCAAAAAGAACAGGCGGCCCGTCGCCTCCGGCAGGGTTCCGCTGCGGCATGCCGGTCTTTTTGCCCTTTTGCTCGCGGCAGGAGGGATCGGCGCGGCCCTGCAGGTTCCGGGGAATTTCATCTATTTTCTTGTTTGCTATCTAGCGATCTCGTCTTGCTACTCGGCAAAACTGAAGGATCTTGCCATCGTCGACATCTTCTGTATCGCCGCCGGATTCCTGCTGCGGCTCCTTGCCGGCGGTGCCGCGTTCGGGGTGCCCATCTCGGAATGGCTTTTCCTGTCGGTATTCCTGCTGGCCGTCTTCCTGAGCACCGGCAAGAGGCTCTGCGAGAAGGGTGGGCTCGGAAGCAGCGCGGGGAGCCATCGCAAGAGCCTCGACGGATACCCGGAAGGGTTCCTCGATCTTGCCATGGCCATCACCGGTTCCGCCGCACTGGTTACCTACACCATGTACTCGCTGTCCAGGCACGCGCTCATCTATACTGTGCCGCTTTGCACCTTCGGGCTGCTGCGCTACACCCTCCGGGTGAAGGCGGGCGAAGGGGGAGACCCGACCGAGGCGCTCCTCAAGGACCTTCCGCTCCTTTTGACCGGTCTGCTCTGGGTCGTCCTCGTGGCATACGGCATCTACCGATGAAGGTCTATGCGATCCTGGTGAATTTCAACGGCTGGACCGACACCGTCGAGTGCCTGGAGACGCTGTTTCGCTCTGATCACCACGACTTCCGGGTGCTGGTCTGCGACAACGGATCCACCGACGGCTCGCTGGAGAAGATCCGTGCCTGGGCTGAGCGGCGTCTCGATGCCGCTGCCCCTCACGGGGAACTCTGCCGGCTGCAGCAGTCATCTCTGGAGAGGCCGCTTGAATATGCAATGTACGGCCGGCAGGAGGCCCAGGCGGGGGGTGACGCAACGGAGCGGGCTCGACTGGTGCTGATCGATTGCGAGGCGAACCTAGGGTTTGCCGGAGGGAACAACGTGGGGCTTCGCTATGCGCTGGCATGCGGCGACTGCGATTTCGCCTGGCTCCTTAACAACGATACCGCCGTTGAGCCCGATGCCATGCGCCGCATGCTTGAGCGCCTGGGCGGGGAGCCTCGTGCGGGCATCTGTTCCTCGACCCTGCTGCACTTTCACGATCCCAAACGTGTTCAGGCTCTCGGGGGCGGGTGGTTCTGCAAATGGCTGGGGCTTGCCTGGCACCTCGGGCGGCTGGGCCGCTGGCCCCAGACGGTGGACCGGGACCGGGTCGAGCGGCGCATGAGCTATCCGGTGGGCGCCTCCATGATGGTGACCGGTCGGTTTTTAAAAGAGGTGGGCCTCATGTGCGAGGACTACTTCCTCTACTTCGAAGAACTGGACTGGGTGCTGCGTGCGGGAGGTCGGTTCACGGCGGTGTACGCGCCGCAGAGTGTCGTCTACCACAAGGTCGGGGGGAGCATCGGAACCAGCAGCAACCCGGCGAAGAAGAGCGTCGTCTGCGACTACTGGAACGTGAGGAACCGGATCTTCTTCACCAGACGCTGGTTCCCCTGGGCGCTGCCGACCGTGTACCTTGCCCTTGTGGGCACCCTTTTGACGAGGGTGATCCTCGGCAGATGGAGCAGGGTGCCCATGCTACTACGCGTCCTGGCACAAGGATCGCAACTCCCGGCGGCCAACGGCGGCACCGGGAGAAACTGACAGCTGTACCGTGCAATGAAACCGAGCCGTTTGAGAGGAGTGGGTGCTTCATAGGGAACCGCACAGGCATGCTATGAAAATTTCCGTCATAACAGTTTGTTTTAACAGCGCCAGGTACATAGAGAAGACCATGTCCAGCGTTCTGAACCAGTCGTTTCCCGACCTCGAATACGTGATCGTGGACGGCGGCTCCAGTGACGGTACGGTTGAGATGATCAAGGCCCGCGCGGCGCTGGATGCACGGATCACGTGGGTTTCGGAACCGGATCGGGGGATCTCCGACGCCATGAACAAAGGGGTGCGGCTCGCCAGCGGAGAGGTCATTGCCCATCTGCACTCGGACGAGTTCTACCTGGACGGCGAGGTGATCTCGGAGGTGGCAGCCGCATTCCGGAACAACCCCGGCGCTGTCTGGCTGACCGGCGGATCACATTTCGTGGATCAGGAGGGACGCTTTCTCAGGGAGATAAAGGTGCGGCGCTACTCCTACCGCCGGCTGATCCATGCCAACATCATCCTGCACCTGGCTACCTTTATCCGGCGCAACGTCTTTCTCGCCGCGGGCGGATTCGACCTCACCCTGCACTACTGCATGGACTACCATCTTTGGCTGCGGCTGGGGGCGATCGGCGACCCGGTCCGGATCAAACGGCCGCTTGCCTGCTTTTGCGTGCACAGCGGGAGCCGTACCATCGCGCAGGCGGCCGCCAGCTATGCCGAGGTCTACCGGATTCGGATGGCGTTTCTTGAAGCCCGTAAGCTCTGGCAGTTTCCCTACCGGATCGAGCACCTGGTCACGCGGCAGCTGAACCGGCTTTTCATGAAACGGTTGAACGTCTCCGCCGGCGTCGGCGACACCGCCGAGGAACGTCCTGCGGACCGGGCGCCGAAGATCTCGGTCGTGATACCCTGTTACGACCACGGCGCCTATCTCGACGAGGCCGTCGACTCAGTGCTGCGTCAAAGCTGCACCGACTTCGAGATCGTCGTGGTGAATGACGGCTCCACCGACCCGCGAACGGTCGAGCTGCTCCGCTCTTACGACCGGCCGAAGACCCGGGTCATACACACCGTGAACCAGGGGCTCTCCAGCGCCAGGAACACCGGAATCCGCAACGCGACAGGAAGATACATCCTCCCCCTGGACGCCGACGACAGGATCGCCGAGACCTATCTGGAAAAGGCCGCGGCGGTCCTCGATGCGCGTCCCGAGGTGGGAGTGGTGTACTGCGACCAGGAGATGTTCGGTGAAAGACAGGGGCTCTGGAGCATCCCTCCCTACGACCCCGTCGCGCAGCTGTTCGACAACCTCATCTTCGCAACCGCCATGTATCGGAAAAGCGACTGGGCGAAGGTGGGGGGGTATAGCTCGAAGTTCATTTACGGGTGGGAAGACTGGGACTTCTGGATTTCCATCACCTCGCTGAAGAAGGAAGTGGTCAAGCTGCCGGAGCCCCTTTGTTTCTACAGGATCCGCAGCGGTTCCATGAACCTCTCCATGAGCACCCGGCACAAGATGGCCATGATGGCCCTGCTTATCCTGCGGCACAAGCGGCTTTACCTGCAAAATATCGGGTCGCTTGCCAGGAAGTCCGTCGAGTTCATCGTGAGAGGCTTCCTGTCGGCCGCAGGCCTTTTGCAGAAACCGAACCGATGCAGACGGTCAAGGGATCACCTGGAACAAAGAAGTGTCAAAAAGCCATGAGATCCTGTATGATTACCCCGTTCGGGGCTTCACGCGACATGCTACCGGTTTCAACCTCGCCACGCGGGTGAAGCTGGTACGACCTTAGTTTGTTGGTTTCAGGGACATTGATGGATAAGGTAACACAAAGAGACTGGGACAAGGTCATTCGGCCCCGAAACGGCTGGTTTGACATACATCCCGGCGAGATATGGAAATATCGTGACTTGATCGGGCTCTTCGTCTGGCGGGATTTCGTTGCCGTTTACAAGCAGACCATCCTGGGGCCGCTCTGGTACTTGATACAACCGCTGCTGACCACGCTTGTTTTCACTGTGATATTCGGCAATGTGGCGCAGCTATCGACCGATGGTTTGCCTCCTTTTTTATTTTATCTTTCCGGCGTGATTTGCTGGAGGTACTTCGCTGACTGTCTCAACAATACGTCGAATATATTTGTCGGGAACGCCCATCTTTTCGGCAAGGTTTATTTTCCACGGTTGACCGTGCCGGTCTCCGTTGTCATCAGCAGTCTCATAGGCTTCGGCATACAATTCCTCCTGTTTCTGGTCTTCTTCTTCTACTTTCGAATCAATTCCGCCATTATCCAGCCACAACCGGCAATACTGCTGCTGCCTGTTCTCATCATGCAGATGGCCGCCTTGGGGCTCGGTTTGGGCATCGTCGTGTCTTCTCTTACCACACGTTATCGCGACTTGACTCATCTAGTGGGTTTTGGGGTCCAACTATGGATGTTCGCAACGCCGGTGGTTTATCCAGCGTCATCTTTGCCAGAAAAATGGCGATGGGTTCTGGCGTTTAACCCCATGGCGCCTGTCATTGAGGCATTTCGCTATGCTTTTTTGGGTACGGGTTCTATCAATCTGCAACACTGGTTCATCAGTCTGGCCAGCACCATCTTGCTGCTGATTGCTGGAGTCGTACTGTTCAGCCGGGTGGAAAAAACTTTCATGGATACCGTATAAATGGCCGTTAGTGTCATACAAGTAGACCAACTCTGGAAGGAATACCGGTTGGGCGTCATTAACCACCACTCCCTTTCCCGGGATCTGCAAACATGGTGGGCCAGGATGCGCGGCAAAGAGGACCCCAATTCCACTGTCGACAGTGTTGCCGATAAGGGTGGGGATCAAACATTTTGGGCTCTTCAAGGTGTCTCCTTCGAGGTCGTGCAAGGCGATGTCCTGGGCATTATCGGTCGTAACGGGGCCGGCAAGTCAACGCTTCTGAAAATCCTTTCTCAAGTTACCGCGCCCACCAAGGGGGAAGTGCGCTTGAAAGGCCGCATTGCCAGCCTCTTGGAGGTAGGCACCGGCTTTCATCCGGAGTTGACCGGTCTGGAGAACATCTTCCTAAACGGCGCCATTCTCGGCATGTCCAAGGCGGAGATCCGAAGCAAGCTTGACGAAATAATCGCCTTCGCTGAAGTTGAACGCTTCATCGACACCCCGGTCAAGCGTTATTCTTCCGGCATGTATGTGCGCCTTGCCTTTGCCGTGGCTGCGCATCTCGATCCGGACATACTTGTCGTCGACGAGGTACTTGCGGTAGGCGATGCACAGTTCCAGAAGAAGTGCGTAGGAAAGATAGAGGATGCCGGCAGGCAAGGCAGGACCGTACTCTTCGTAAGCCATAACATGGGCGCGATTTCGCAGATCTGTAACAAGTGCATGATTCTGGAAAAAGGGACCGTGTCATTCCATGGCGATGTGCGTAGTGCAGTGTCCCGGTATCTTACTGCGTCGAAGGGACAGCAGAAGATCGATCGAAGCTGCTTCTTCGGCCCTTTGAAATCCAGAATCGAATTTAAGGAAATAGAGATTCATGGTTCAGAGGTTGCGGGGGGCGACATAGCTCCTTCGGCAGAAATTTCTATCGTTGTTAAAGGTTATTGCCACGGCTACATTGCCAGATTCCGGACCTCGATTGTTCTTTATAAAGACGGCTTCCGTCTGTGCACCCTGCATGATCTGACAGTTCCGGAGCCACTTTCCCCCGGTGAGATCGTTTCTGAAGTACGTATCCCCCCGTTCTTCCTGAGGCCGGGTGACTATTACATAGCACTTGGAGGGCATGATGGTGGTGTCCTGGCCTCAGGCACAGACTGGATTTTCAGCAACGAACTGGCGTCCTTCACCATTGTTGATGAGTGGAGCGACCGCAACGACTTCGCCAATGTAGGCGCGATCAACCTGCCGCACGCCGGTTTCAGGAGAAAAGGATTAGCACATGGCATTGGGTAGTGCGATAAGGAGATTTTTCTCCGGCACCGGCAACTGTGCCGCCAAGAAGCCGGATCTTGAGGTCCGCGCCGAATCATCTGAAGATGTCCAAAGGTTGCAGGCGGTGCATGCTGCTCATGGCACGCTCAAGCTGCATTTCGGCTGCGGACCGCGGGTTCTGAAGGGATGGATCAATATCGACCTGCGTTTCGTGTCTTACGCGGAATATCTTAAGTATTACACAGACAAGCACTACCCGGACCATGTGCGCGGGGATCGATCGGACATGTACGTCCTTGACATAACGAAGTCTCCCATTCCTTTGCCAGACAATTCCGTCGATCTTATTTTCCATGAGGATTTCATCGAACACCTGAGTCAAAAAAACCAGATCATCCTGCTGGCGGAATGCCTCAGGGTTCTCAAGCCAGGTGCAGTTCACAGGGTAAACACCCCGGACTTGATCGCCTCAATGGAGCACAATTCAGACATGAAAGCGGGATGGGGCGGCGTTTACTCCAAAGAGTGGGATGCCCATGGCCATATTAATGTTCTGACCCCGTTGTCCTTGAAGGAAATGGCATCGATGGTGGGGTATTCCAAAGTAATTTTTTCTGCCAGAAACTGCAGCACCTCAAAGGAAATTCCGTTGGAATATCGTCCCGACCCCAATGACCGGGACGAGACCGGCAATATCTTCGCAGATTTAATAAAATGAAAATCCATATTCTGAAAACATCGCAGGGGGCGAGGCCTGATTCACAAGTTTTCAAATACCCTGCGCACAACGCGGATTACGGAGTGGAACAAGATTTCCTGGCCTACCTACAAAAAAACAGGCGTCTCACCACGGAGGACCCGTCCGAAGCCAACTGGCATTATCTGCCGATATATTGGACCCGTTGGCATTTGAATCACGGCTATGGAAGCTCCGGTCTTTCGGAACTTCAGTCCGAAGTAGATTCGTCGATACTCGATGACGCGAAGACCTTCGCCGTTTGCCAATATGACGACGGCCCCTTGGCTGAGGTCGGGAAGACCGTCCTTTTCCTGTCGTCAAGGAATACCCCTTCCGGTATCGACATCCCACTCCTCTCGACTGCGCATCGAAAGCCCTTTTTCCGCAAGGGAAAAAAGTATCTCGCGAGTTTCACCGGCAGGCTGGACACCCATCCCCTGCGGCAGGAAATGGCAGAGGCTTTGAGGGGGAGACCCGACGTCTATGTGTATGACGGCAATAAAGGGCCCAACTTCTTCATCGACACCATGCTGCATTCCCATCTCGCCCTTTGCCCAAGAGGCTATGGCGGCAGTTCTTTTCGGCTCTTCGAGGCAATGCAGCTCGGCATCGTGCCGCTGCTGGTGGGCGACATAGACACGCGCCCCTTCAGGAAGTTTCTTGCTTGGGACAGGCTCAGCTTTTATACACCAACGGTTGCCGGAATCGGACCGATACTTGACGACTGTAACACTCTCGACTTGTCGGAAATGGCGTCTCAGGCAAGGCAGGCTTACCGTGCCGACCTTTGTTTTGGACAGTGGTGCAAGTTTGTTCTCAAAGAGCTGGAGGAACTTTCATAATGTCCTACGCGATTTCGTACATCATCCCTGCGTACAATTGCGCATTGACCATTGAAGAATCGCTCGATTCTATCATTGATGGAAACTATCGCAATGGTGACGAAATAATCATAGTCGATGATGCTTCGACAGACACGACTCCCGCACTGCTTGAGAAGTTCGCTGTCAGATATCCCAACGTCAGTGTATTGCGCCATACCCTGAATAAAGGGGGCGCGGCGGCAAGAAATACAGCAGCTGAGCGGGCTAGCAATTCCCTGATTTTCTGTCTCGATTCCGACAACGTCCTGGTCCCTGGAAGTGTAGAGAAGCTTCAAAGGCTTCTGGTCGAAAACGATGCCGATGTAGCATCGTTCCAGGAGTTGCGCTTTTTTACTTCTGCAACTGTAGAAATCACCCATAAATGGGTGTTCCAGCCTGGAGTCATAGCGTTGGCCGACTGTCTTGCCGGAACCGTAGTTCCTATTTCCAGCGGGAATTACCTATACTCCAGAGCAAGTTGGCAGCGGGCGGGAGGTTATCCCGAATTTGCTGGCGCGCTGGATGCGTGGGGGTTCGGATTACGGCAGATGGCGACGGGTTCCAAAATGGTTGTGCTGCCCGACTCGTTTTACTACCACCGTTATGGTCACGAATCTTACTGGGTGAGGGAAGCCAAGAGAGGCGAGACTTCCAGCAAGGCCCTGCAGATCATCACCCCTTATCTGGACCTGCTTGAGGACCAGGACGTCGAATACATCACGGGTGAACAGGGGCGGTGCGTCTGGCTTGAGCAGCTAAAACAACGGCCCCTGAAGTTGAAAACGGGGGACGAAGGCCGCATTGGTATGATAATACATCCTCCGAAAGCCGGCTTTTTGAAGAGGATCGCGGTAATGTTAGCCGCCCGTGGAAAAAGGTTGATAGCCGGGCAGTGACCCGGTGTGGAGTGTCCGTGCGCGATTATCTCTATTTTTTACGCGAGTACTGGCGGTACAAGAAGCTTCACAATGGCAAGGAGAGGTTTTCACTTCGCTGGCGTGACCGTTATGTGTGCCTGCGCGACAAGACATCTGTGACGGGATTTGATCGCCACTACGTTTACCATACAGCATGGGCGGCGCGTATCCTGGCTGAAACATCGCCCGAGCGGCATATTGACATCTCTTCGAGTCTTTATTTTTGCGCGCTGGTGTCCGCGTTCATTCCGGTGCAATTTTTCGATTATCGGCGGCCGGACCTCGAACTGGACGGTCTTCGATGCGATGCAGCCGATCTCTCCGGCCTCCCCTTCGCCGACAACAGTGTCACGTCGCTTTCCTGTATGCACGTAATCGAACATGTGGGCTTGGGCCGTTACGGGGACCCTGTTGATCCTGATGGAGACTTGAAAGCCATCGCGGAACTGACCAGAGTGGTCGCTAAGGGGGGCGATCTGCTGTTCGTGGTCCCCGTTGGCGACGCACCCCTAATCATGTTCAATGCCCACAGGATCTATACATATGAGCAGATCATCCGCTATTTTGCCTCGCTCGAACTGGTTGAATTCGCACTGATACCCGATCATCCACCAGACGGCGGCCTCATCCGCAATGCGACCAAGGCGCAGTCCGACGCCCAGCGATACGGTTGCGGCTGCTTCTGGTTCAGGAAGGGGCACCCATGACCGGAGTCGGAACCCGTAACGAATCCACCCGCACAAAGTGGCTGGAAAGGACTCTCCAAGAGGTTGCCGCAGGTGTGCGCATCCTCGATGCCGGTGCGGGAGAGGGGCGCTACAGGCGCTTTTGCTCCCATCTCGACTATGTCTCCCAGGACTTTGCCCAGTACAACGGCGTGGGCGATGGAAGGGGGCTTCAAACCGGGTCGTGGGACCAGAACCATCTGGACTTGGTCTGTGACATATGTGCCATTCCCGAACCGGATGCTTCCTTCGATGCCGTCATGTGCATCGAGGTCCTCGAACACCTGCCATACCCGGTGCTTGCCATCAAGGAGTTCAGCCGTCTTTTGAAACCGGGAGGGCGCCTCATCGTCACTGCCCCTTTTTGCAGCTTGACCCACTTCGCCCCCTACCACTACTACACGGGATTCAGCCGTTACTTCTATGAAAAACATCTAGTGGAAGAAGGCTTCGTGATAGACGAGATCACTGAAAACGGCAACTATTTCGAGTATCTGGCCCAGGAAATCAGGAGAGTGCCCGAAGTGGCGCAAAGGTACAGCAACTCATTCCCTAACTGGTGGGAGCGCCGAGCCCTCGGTATGCTGCTTAAGATGCTGCAGCGCTTCAGCTGCGCCGATACCGGTTCTGCGGAGCTCTTGCATTTCAATTACCTGGTGAGCGCCAGGAAGCGTCAGGGGTAGCTATGAACAAAATGAAGCGGTGCTTCAATAAGCGGCAGTGGCGATTGGAGGAACTGCCGGATCTGGTGATGATCGAAACCGTGGTGGGGTGCAACTTGCGCTGCGAGATGTGTCCGGTCCCGCAGTCGAAGAGCTCCATGAACGGCAGGACCACCACCTTCATGTCTATGCAGACTTTCCAAGCCATACTCGCAGCTATAGCGGACAAGCCACGAAAGCTGCACCTCAACCAGTTGGGCGAACCGCTGCTCAACAAGGAGATCGCCCAATTCGTAGCGCTGGGCAAACAGGGGGGGCACTGGGTTTCCTTGACCACCAATGGCACTCTCATGGATGAGGAGATTGCGCATCGGTTGCTTCAGGCGGGGATTGATCGTGTCACCTTTTCCATCGACGGTTTCCATGCCGCAACCTATGAGGGGATCCGCAAAGGGGCCGATTACCAGAAGGTGCGCGGCAACGTGGAGCGGTTTTGCAAACTGAAAAGGGAGCTCGGGTTCCGTACTGAAGTGCAGATAGATTGCATCGATTCTGAACTGACGAGGGATGAAATCCCCCTAATGCAAAAGTACTGGTTGGACAAGGTGGATCGGCTCAATACCATTCCCTTGGACGACTGGGCTGGCAAGCACGAGCTTCCCGTCCGGTTCGGCCTGCGCAACTGGGTCTCCAAAGCGGGTGACGGTAGCAGGTATCCTTGCGACCTGCTTTGGACCACTGTGTCGGTTTCAGCTGAGGGTCGGGGCATGTACTGTTGCCATGACTACAAGTTCCTCTCCGAACTTCCAAGTGTGAACGAGACGCCACTTAAGGAGATCTGGCGGGAACAACTCTCGCGAGAGAGACGCAAGCACGTCACGGGCAGCATAGATCGGGAACCCTGCCTGCACTGCGACGCCTGGAAGACGAGGCTACCCTATTGCATAGAGGCTTCTAAGGCTGGCGTGTTTGTCGATCTTTTTCTGCAAAAGCTGGGCAGCATTATCCGGCGCTGCCTAGTGCCCGAAAGGTAAGTTCTATGATCATCGTCAAACTCATGGGAGGAGTCGGCAACCAGATGTTCCAGTACGCGGCAGGACGCGCTCTGGCCTGCAAGCTCAACACCATCTTGAAATTGGACACCTCAGACTATGCGGCCCCTCCTTGGAGGACGCCGAGAGAGTATATGCTGGACCAATTTGATATAACCGCGGGGATCGCCTCTGATTCAGAGCTTTACGCCGTCGCGGCCCTGACGTCCGAGCGTTTCGGAATGTCCTGGATCAGCAAAATAGCCGGTTCCTTGCGTGATCGCGGGCAAATCACCACTTGCAACGAACTCCCCAACTGCTTCGATACCCAGTTTCTCTCATTGCAGGACAATACCTATCTCTGCGGCTACTGGCAGTCGGAACTGTACTTTCAAGATATCAGTGAGATTGTCAGGCGGGAATTCCAGCCGGCGGTACCATGGAGCCAGAGGAACCTTCAGCTTGCTGCGGAAATATCAACTATAAATTCCGTTGCCCTACACGTCAGGCGGGGAGATTATGTCAACGACGAGAGCGTCAGGGACGTTCACGGCATCTGCAGCCAGGAATATTACCAGACCTGCATGAGGCAAATAGAGTGCGTCATAGGAACCCCGCATTACTATGTATTTTCCGATGATCCACAATGGGCTCGTAACAACATCAAGACCTCGTTCCCCAAAACCGTGGTTGATCATAATGACTCGGAAGATGCCATTTTCGACATCAAGCTTATGAGTCTTTGCAAGCACAACATAATAGCGAACAGCAGCTTCAGCTGGTGGGGAGCCTGGTTGAATACCAACCCTGACAAGATGGTGTTCGCCCCGTCAAAATGGTTTTGCCGGAAGCAGGCGAATGATCTGCTGCCACACTCCTGGATAGTGATAGAGCCATGACCCCTGAACAGCACCACGCCTTTTTGATGCCGGTCTTAGCAGCCTGGAGCATCCTCGCACGCTTCCCAGACATGGCAACGGGTCACGCTCGCATCCGTGACCTGCACACGGAAAGTGGGCGAGCCGTTTCCTGGAGCGCCCCTTGAGCCCCGGAAACGAGCGATCTGCGGGTGCCGCACCACTCGTCTCCGTGCTGATGTCGGTATATAACGGCGCCGCGTACCTTCAGCAATCCATAGAAAGCATTCTTGCGCAAAGCCTTGGCGACTTTGAATTCATCATCATCGATGACGGCTCCAGCGACGGCTCCAACGAGATAATAGAGGCCGCTGCGTCCAGGGATGCCAGGGTAATGGCGTTCAGCAACCCCGGCAACCTCGGGCTGTCGCGTTCTCTCAACAGAGGATTGGCGCTAGCCAGGGGAAGATATATCGCCAGGCAGGATGCAGATGATGTGTCTGCGCCTGAGCGGCTTGCCGAACAGGTCGCCCTGCTCGTGGCCGACCCCTCACTCGTGCTGATCGGCTCCGCTTACTGGGTCGTTGACATTGATGGGGTGCTGCTGCGGATGGAGCAACCGCCTCTGCAAGATGCCTTTATACGCTGGCGCATGCTCTTTCACAGTGCCTTTGCTCATCCAACGGTGATGTTTCGCGCGGATCTCCTTGCCTGCCACCCGCTGCAGTACGACGAAACGCTGAGGTACGCGCAGGACTACGATCTTTGGTCCCGCTTCGCTCATTACGGGCCAGTTGCCAATGGCGCCGCGCCTCTAGTTTACTACCGGGTCTATGACGAGACGCGGCGAGTTGAGATGCACCGCCAACAGCAAGAGATCGCCGCCGGGATTGCGAAAAAAAACCTGGACAAGCTCGGTGTTGCGCTCAGCGATCACGAGGTGGAAATATTGCGCGCGTTTCACTCGGGCCGCCCTGTGCCCGCGGCTGAGGAACTGCACTGCCAGCGTCTGGTTTTGCAGATCATGCACCGCTTTGCCGAGGCCAATCCGGGCGCTGTTGCAAAGCTTGCCCGGACACGAATCCATCTTGTTATGAGTGCCTGGTGTCTTATTAAGAGCGGTGCATCCTATCCGGATGTGGTTAGGCTCTCCTGGGGGCATTTCCGGCTTGGCCCCTTCAGTTTTGTCAAAGCCGTAATTGCCGGGTATTTTTCCAGGCTGTCCCTGCTACAAAGATCTTTTCGAGGCGCCCAGGCATGAATGTCGCTCTTTCGGTTATCGTATGCACCTACAACAGGGAGGAGCTCCTGCGGCTCTGCCTCCAGTCCCTGGCCGAGCAATCGCTCGACAGGGGGCTGTACGAGGTCGTGATCGTTGACAACAACTCGACCCGGGCCGCCCGCGACATCGCTCAATCATTTGAGGAGCGCTACGACAATTTCCGGGTGGTGACCGAGGCGAGACAGGGGCTCAGCCACGCCCGCAACCGCGGGTGGAGCGAGGCGCGGGGTGAGTTCGTGGCCTTCCTAGACGACGACGCCAAGGCGACCCCCCAATGGTGTGAGCGTATTCTGCGGGCGTTTCATGAGGTTCAACCGCCACCGGTCGCGGTGGGTGGAGAGATACGACCCTTTTACGACAGCATGCCTCCCTCCTGGTTTTCGGATGACTTCGAGATCCGGACCTGGGGGGACTCCCCCGGTTTTCTTCAACCGCCGCGGGCGAAAGACGGTTTTTCAGGGTCCAACATGGCCTTCAGAAGCGACATCTTTACGGAGTTTGGGGGTTTCTCTACGGATTTGGGGATGAAAGGCGAGGTGACGGCTCTTGGAGAAGAGACGGAACTCTTCACCAGGGTGTATCGGAAGTATCCGCTGTTCTGGTATGATCCGCAGATGTTGGTCTTCCACTGGACATCCCGCAGGAATATGACCATCTACTACAGGCTTCTACGCAACTACAAGGGAGGCGAATCGCTTGCCCTGATACAGCAGAGACGGATTCTGTCCGGGCCGTACCTGCTCACTTGGCTGGCGGTTCTGTACTTCATCGCGTCAACCCCTTTTGCCTTGCTTTCCGGCAAAAGTGCTTTCAGGACCGAGGCAGTCAGGAGAGGGGAAGAACTTGCCGGAAGGATGGGGTACCTCCTTGGCAGAGCAGCCTCGAAAAGCGGGTAAAGGAGACAAGATGCTCGACAGCATCAGGTTGCGCTTCAAGGAAGGCGCAGATCGTGTTCTCGGGCGCGGGCTCCCGGTAGAACCCGCAGTGGTTTTCCCGACGGCTACCTTGGGAGATTCCTCCTATGGGGCCTGGACCTTTTGCCCGGCTCGCATCGCACAGGGAGGGGTGATCTACTCTTTTGGAGTCGATGAAGACATAAGCTGGGAGATCAAGGAGTACGGCGTCACCATTCACGCTTTCGATCCCACTCCGCGCTCGGCCCAGTTTGTGAAGCGACAGACACTCCCCGGAGAGTTCATCTTTCACGCATACGGCATCGCCGATTACGACGGGACGGCCAGTTTCTATCCCCCGGAAAACTCGGAGTGGGTGAGCCACACCATCCTGAAGCGAAGGGCAACCGCCAAAAAAGCAATCGAAGTGCCGGTGCGCCGGTTGGAGACCATCATGTCCTCGTTGGGACACGAGAGGGTCGACCTGATAAAAATGGACATCGAGGGCGCCGAATATGGCGTCATCGGCGATATCGTGAAATCGTCCCCGGTCGCGGGCGGTGCAGAGCAGTTGCTGGTTGAGTTTCACCACCGCTTCCCCGGCAAGGGGATAGCGGATACCAAGGAATGCATCGCGGCCCTGGAGCGGGTTCAATTCAAATCCTTTCATATCTCTCCCAGTACTGTCGACTGGGGTTTCGTGCGTTGCCGCTGATGCCGAAACTACTCATCGTCACCTCGTCCTACCCGCGCTACCTTGAGGGCTTCTACAGCGGGCGCCCTGGTCTCTCCTCTGCCTCCTTCCGCGAGCAGAAGGACGCCTACGACCATGACGCTTTTGGCTGGGCCTCCTGCTGGAGCGACCCGCTGGCGCTCCAGGGTTACCAGGTCACCAACATCGTCTGGAACGTCGAGCCGATGCAGCGGGCCTGGGCAAAGGAGAGCGGCAGAGCCGATTTCGCCGATCTGGACCTGAAGCAGATAGCGCTGCTGCAGGCTAAGGAAATGCAGCCTGACCTCCTTTGGTTCGACGACTATGACCGGGCGTTTTTAAATGCACTCCGGCAGCAGGTCCCTTCGATACGAGGGGTGCTGGGGTGGGTGGGGAGCGCCCTCCCGAAAACCGATATATGGCGGCAGCTTGACCTGATCCTCTCGTGTGCGCCGGAGTCGGTTGCCACCCTGAAGGGCTCCGGCTTTCCTGTTGCCTGTTTTCCTCACAGCTTCGATGCGCGGGTCATCGATCGCCTGGTTACACGCCCGAAGAGCGTTGCTATCTCATTCGTTGGGCAGTTGACGCGCGTTAGCGATTTTCACCTGCAACGCGATGCCCTTTTGGAGCGGCTGGCAGACGAGGTTCCGCTGGAGATTCACTCCCCAAGTGCCTTCGTCACGCGCAGCGAGGAATTGAAGACCCTGGTAAAGATCGGTGTATGTCATGGGATGCAGGTTTTACGCGGGTTGGGAGTACCTATCTCGCTTTTACGCGAGGTGCCTGTGCTGGGGATCGTCGCCGGGCTTTCGCCGGAACAGTGCAGGCCGGTTAATCCCCGGCTGGCGCCGTTCCTGAAACCGGCGCTCTTTGGCCTTTCGATGTATCAGTTGGTAGCGGATTCCCTGCTCACGTTAAACATTCACGCCGATTCTTCGCCTGATTTCGCCTCGAATATGCGGCTTTTCGAGGTGACCGGGGCGGGATCCTGTCTGGTGACCGACTGGAAGCAAAACCTGCACGAACTCTTCGAGCCTGACAGCGAGGCGGTGGTGTTCAAAACCGCGGAAGAGTGCGTGGAAAAGGTGAAGTGGCTCCTCGACAACCGCAAGGCTGCCGAGGAGATCAGCAGGGCAGGGCAGCGCCGTACCTTGAACAACTACACATTCGTCCATCGAGCCGGTGCGCTGGCAGTACTACTGGATAAGGTGTTGTCGGGCAGGGCCGCAGATGCCGGCAGATCCAGTTCCTGATGTTTCAAATCGATGCAATCTCGGGAACTTCACGCAGCGCCGTGCGCCGTAGGTTCAGGCTCTAGCGAGAAGGCGGCCTTCGATAGGAGATTAGATGTTACGTGACGTTTTGTTTTGGCTCACGCGCCGTAAGCAGCCTGTGGTCTTTCAGGACCTGCTGCGCACCGAACCTGTCAGCCGCGTCTTCGGACTCGACCGCGGGACGCCGGTGGACCGCTACTATATCGAGCGTTTCCTGGCTGGCCACCGTGACCTGATCAAGGGAAGGGTGCTGGAAGTGGGTGGCAGCGATTACAGCAGGCGCTTCGGGGCCGAAAAGGTTGCTGCCTTCGAGGTGCTGCACGCGGTCGATGACGGCCGCGCCACCCTCGTCGGGGACCTCACGGACTGCACTACCCTCCCCAAGGACGTGATGGACTGTTTCATCTGCACCCAGACCTTCAACTTCATCTTCGCGGTGCAAGAGGCCGTCGCAGGGGCGCATCACGTCCTGAAGCCGGGTGGCGTGCTGCTCGCCACGGTGGGGGGGATCAGCCAGATCAGCCGCTACGACATGGATCGCTGGGGGGACTACTGGCGCTTCACCAACGCCTCTTTGCACAAGCTTTTTGCACCGCTTTTTACCGGCGGCGTTGAGATCGAAAGCCACGGCAACGTCCTGGCCGCCTGCTCGTTTTTGCAGGGGCTGGCCGTAGAGGACCTGCCCGACAAGTCGCTGCTGGACACGCGGGACCCGGATTACCAGATGCTGCTCACCATCGTGGCCAGGAAGGGGGACTGATGCTGCGTGAAGTGCTCGGTATGGGGTTGTCCCCGCTGGTTAGGGGCGCTAAGTGGGTGAAAAACCGCCTGAGCCCTCCGGTCGTGATCCTGCTCTACCACCGGGTGGCGGCGCTTGCCAGCGATCCGCAGCTACTGGCCGTTTCGCCGGCAAATTTCCGGGCGCACATGCGGCATCTCAAGGAAAACTTTACCGTGGCACGGCTGGAAGACGACTGGTCGCGGATCGACAAGCCGGCGGTGATGGTCACCTTCGACGATGGTTACGCCGACAACGCGCTGGAAGCGCTTCCCATTCTTGAGGAGCTGCAAGTTCCGGCAACCTTCTTCGTGTCGACCTCCCTCATTGGCTCGGACAGGGAGTTCTGGTGGGATGAGGTGGAGAGACTGCTCCTTTGCAATCGCGCTTTCCCGGAATACTTCGAGCTCTACCAAGACGGGAAGGCAAGGCGGTGGGAAACTGCCGATGCGCCGGATCATCTTCGGATGTATGAGGAAATCCTTCCCTTACTGCGGGCAGCCCTCCCGGAAACGCGCGACGAGCATCTGGAGCGGCTGCGCTGCTGGACCGGAGCCGGGCCGCAGGGGCGCGCCAGCCATCGCGTGCTGTCGGGTGATGAATTGCGCAGGTTGGCGGGGAGCCCGCTGGTGACCCTGGGAGCGCACACCCGGAGCCACTCTTCGCTGTCGACGCTCCCGCCCCCACGCCAGCGCGAGGAGATCGTCGGCTCAAAGTTGTGGCTGGAAGAGTTTCTGGGACAGGAGGTGAAGGTATTTTCCTATCCCTTCGGCGGCAGGAAGGACTATAGCGCCGAAACGGTCGCCATCTGCCGGACCGCGGGCTTTACAAGGACCGCCTCGAACTTCCCCGGGGTGTGGCGCGCCGCTACCGATACTTCCCAGTTGCCGCGCCACCTCGTGCGCAACTGGGACCTCCCAATCTTCAAAAATCACCTGTCGCGGTTCTGGATCACATGAAAGTCCTGCTGCTCAGCACCTCAAATATGCACGGCGGCGCAGGGCGGGCGGCCGGCCGCCTGCACCGGGCTCTCACCGGCATGAATGTCGATGCGCACCTGCTGGTGCAAAGTTTTTCCGGCGACAGGGACCCCTCCATCCACGCCCCTGAGAGCCCTGTGGAGAGAGCATTGGCGCTGTTCAAGCCGACCTTGGAAGTGCTCCCCCTGCTGCTTTACCCGAACCGCAACCGGCTCTTTTTTTCCGCGAACCTCCTCCCGGAACGGATTGGGACCAAGGCCAAGCCCCTGGCCCCCGATGTGATCAACCTGCACTGGGTGAATAACGGCTTTCTCAGGCTAGAGACAGTGCCCAAGCTAGATGCGCCTCTTGTCTGGACCCTGCACGATTCCTGGGCCTTTACCGGAGGCTGCCACATCCCGCTCGACTGCAGGCGCTATACCGAGTCATGCGGCAGATGCCCGGCGCTCGGATCGAATTCCGAACGCGACCTGTCACGCTGGACCTGGCGGCGGAAAGCCCAGGCGTGGCGCGGCGTACCCATCACAGTGGTCACCCCCAGCCGTTGGCTCGCCAGCTGCGCCAGGGACAGCGCCCTATTCAGGGAGCTAAGGGTCGAGGTGATTCCCAACGGGCTGGATCTTAATGGCATAGTGCCCGCGGAGAAGAAGCTTGTGCGCCGTTCCTTCGGGTTGGCCGACGACAAGAAGTACATCCTCTTCGGTGCCCATGAAAGCACCAGCGACCCGAACAAGGGGTTCCAGTACCTCGCCCCCGCCCTGAGGAAACTTGCAGAAGCGGGCTTGGGGCAGACCTGTGAGGTTCTAGTCTTCGGTGCCGACACTCCTCACACCCCCCCGGACCTCGGGTTGCGCACCCGGTATCTCGGCTACTTCCATGACGATCAGATGTTGAACCGGCTCTACTCGGCGGCAGATCTCTTTGTTGCGCCCTCCATGCAGGAGAATCTCCCCTTCACCATCATGGAGGCGATGGCCTGCGGCACCCCCTGCGTCGCCTTTGACGTTGGAGGGATCCCCGACCTG